>Ga0180732_1000092_pt1 | contig 95659 bp, 85 predicted proteins | sample KR11_01MetaG_FD_148674 | JGI IMG/M metagenome (GOLD analysis project Ga0180732, IMG submission 148674) | Groundwater microbial communities from the Olkiluoto Island deep subsurface site, Finland - KR11_0.1 MetaG | ecosystem: Environmental > Aquatic > Deep subsurface > Groundwater | place... | reverse complement strand
TCAACAACTACCGTCCCCAGTTCTACTTCCGTACCACGGACGTGACCGGCGCCATTGAGTTGCCTGAAGGCAAAGAAATGGTGATGCCAGGCGACAACGTGTCGATCATCGTCAAGCTGATCAACCCAATCGCCATGGAAGAAGGCCTGCGTTTCGCCATCCGTGAAGGTGGCAAGACGGTCGGCGCTGGTGTGGTTGCTAAGATTATTGCGTAAGGACTACCATGGCCACCAAACAAAAAATCCGCATTCGCCTGAAGGCTTTTGACTACAAACTCATCGACCAATCGGCCGCTGAAATTGTGGATACCGCCAAACGCACTGGCGCTATTGTGAAAGGCCCTGTTCCTTTGCCAACGCGCTTCAAGCGTTTTGACATCTTGCGCTCGCCGCACGTCAACAAAACAAGTCGCGATCAATTCGAAATCCGTACGCACCAGCGTCTGATGGACATCGTGGATCCAACAGACAAGACAGTTGACGCGTTGATGAAGCTCGATTTGCCCGCTGGCGTTGATGTAGAAATCAAGTTGCAGTAAAAATTGTTGCGGTAGACGCCTCAAATGGGGCTTCTACGCTTCTTGAGTGAGCGTCTGCCTTGCTTCAAGGTGAAGTTGGCGCTATACTATCAGGCTCTGTTGACGGACCTCGTTCGCCAACAGAGTTTTATTAACAGTCTCTCACGCACAAACGGCGCAGCCAATTGCAGTTGCTACGGTGAGAGTTACGGAGAAAAAAATGAGTCTGAGCAACTCCCTAGGGTTGCTGGGCCGCAAGGTTGGCATGATGCGCCTATTCACCGATGAGGGGGATTCAATCCCTGTCACGGTGGTGGATGTGTCTAACAACCGTGTGACTCAGGTCAAAACCCAAGAGAATGACCGCTACGTTGCCTTGCAGGTGACGTTTGGTGCGCGCAAAGCGTCGCGCGTTACCAAGCCTGCAGCTGGGCACCTTGCAAAAGCAGGTGTCGAAGCGGGTGAAATCATTCGTGAATTCCGCCTGACCGCCGATGTGGCTGCGCAGTACAAAGCGGGCACCACAGTGCCTGTGACCTCTGTTTTTGCCGTCGGTCAAAAGGTCGATGTGCAGGGCACTACCATTGGTAAGGGCTTTGCGGGCACGATCAAGCGCCACCATATGAAGTCCCAGCGCGCATCGCACGGCAATAGTCGTTCGCACAATGTGCCGGGCTCGATTGGTATGGCGCAAGATCCTGGTCGCGTATTTCCTGGCAAGCGCATGACGGGCCACTTGGGTGACGACTTGGTCACTACCCAAAACCTGGATGTGATTCGCATTGACGAAGCGCGTCAGTTGCTCATGATCAAGGGTGCTGTGCCTGGTTCGGCAGGCGGTTTTGTAACCGTTCGTCCTGCCATCAAAGTCAAAGCAAGTAATCCTGAAACGAAAGGAGCGAACTGATGCAGATCGAACTCCTGAATGACCAAGGCTTGGTTACTTCAAACTATGAAGCGCCGGAAACCGTCTTCGGTCGCGCTTACAACGAAGACCTGGTTCACCAGATCGTAGTTGCTTTCCAGGCCAACGCCCGTCAAGGCACGCGCGCCCAGAAGGATCGTGAGCAGGTCAAGCACTCGACCAAGAAGCCTTTTAAGCAAAAGGGTACAGGTCGCGCTCGTGCTGGTATGACCTCTTCGCCGTTGTGGCGCGGCGGTGGTCGGATCTTCCCGAACATGCCTGACGAGAATTTCACACAAAAGATCAACAAGAAGATGTACCGCGCCGGCATGGCGTCCATCTTGTCGCAGTTGGCCCGCGAAGGACGCTTGGCTGTGGTTGATTCCATGAAAGTGGATTCGCCCAAGACCAAGCCATTGGCTGCCAAATTCAAAGCCATGAATCTGGAATCCGTGCTGGTGATCGCCGATGAAGTCGACGAAAACCTGTACCTGGCTTCCCGCAATCTGGTGAATGTTCTGGTGGTTGAGCCACGCTATGCTGATCCAGTGTCCCTGGTTCACTATCGCAAGGTGATCGTCACCAAAGCGGCGATGCAAAAACTGCAGGAGATGTTCGCATGAGCCATGGTCCAAATCTGACTACATTTGACGAAGGCCGTCTGATGCAGGTGCTCGTTGCGCCCATCGTGTCTGAAAAGGCAACGATGATCGCGGACAAGAGCAATGCGGTGACCTTCAAGGTACTGCAGGACGCTACCAAATATGAAATCAAGGCCGCTGTGCAATTGATGTTCAAGGTTGAGGTTAAAGGCGTGTCTGTGGTTAACACCAAAGGCAAGACCAAACGTTTTGGCAAGTCCGTTGGCCGTCGCGATAATATTCGCAAGGCCTATGTGACGCTGAAGCCCGGTCAAGAGCTCAATCTCGGTGGGGAGGCTGCGTAATCATGGCTGTTATCAAAATGAAACCAACTTCTCCAGGCCGTCGTGGCGTGGTGAAGATTTCGCGTGACCATTTGCACAAGGGTGAGCCTTATGCGCCTTTGTTGGAGCCTCAGTTCCAGCATGCTGGCCGCAATAACAATGGTCACATCACTACCCGGCATAAGGGTGGCGGTCATAAGCACCATTACCGCGTGGTTGACTTCCTGCGCACGAAGGATGGCATTCCAGCCAAAGTTGAACGCATTGAGTATGACCCGAACCGTTCGGCACATATCGCACTGGTGTGTTATGCCGATGGCGAGCGTCGTTACATCATTGCGCCGCGTGGCCTTGAGATCGGTGCATCCATCATGAGCGGCGCGGAAGCGCCGATTCGTGTCGGCAACACCTTGCCTATTCGCAATATTCCGGTGGGTTCCATCGTGCATTGCGTCGAGCTGCAAATTGGCAAAGGTGCGCAAATTGTGCGCTCCGCCGGTACCTCTGCAACCTTGCTGGCCCGTGAAGGCATCTACGCTCAGGTGCGTATGCGATCAGGTGAAGTCCGCAAGATTCACATTGAATGCCGCGCCACACTGGGTCAAGTCGCCAACGAAGAGCACAGCCTGCGCCGTCTCGGCAAAGCCGGTGCAAAGCGTTGGAAGGGCATCCGTCCGACCGTTCGCGGTGTGGTGATGAATCCGGTGGATCACCCCCATGGCGGTGGTGAGGGCAAGACCGGCGAAGGCCGTCACCCAGTCGATCCTTGGGGTAATCTGACCAAGGGTTACCGTACCCGTAACAACAAGCGCACGCAGGTCATGATCGTGTCGCGTCGCAAGAAGTAAGGGGCAGGTAAATGACTCGTTCTCTCAAAAAAGGTCCATTTGTCGACCATCACTTGGTCGCAAAAGCCGAAAAAGCTGTTGCTACCAAAGACAAAAAGCCGATCAAGACCTGGTCGCGTCGCTCAATGGTTTTGCCCGATTTCATCGGCTTGACCATCGCGGTGCACAACGGCAAACAGCACGTGCCGGTCTATATCACCGATCAAATGGTTGGCCACAAGTTGGGGGAGTTCGCGCTCACCCGTACTTTCAAGGGTCATCCGGCTGACAAAAAAGTCCAAAAGAAATAAGGAGGTGACCATGGAAACACGTGCAACCCTTCGTGGCGTTCGTTTATCGGTCGACAAAGGCCGTTTGGTCGCGGACTTGATCCGCGGCAAGAAAGTGGATCAAGCCTTGAACATCTTGCAGTTCACGCAGAAAAAAGCTGCTGTGATCATCAAGAAGGTTCTTGAGTCCGCTATTGCCAACGCTGAGCACAATGATGGTGCCGACATTGACGAACTGAAGGTGAAAACCATTTTCGTTGAGCAAGGTGCATCGCTCAGGCGCTTCACGGCCCGCGCAAAAGGTCGTGGCAACCAGATCAGAAAACCCACGTGCCATGTGTACGTGACGGTTGGTAACTGAAAGAGGCCAGGAAGATATGGGACAAAAAATCCACCCAACCGGCTTTCGCTTGTCGATCAGCCGCAACTGGGCATCACGCTGGTACGCCAATGACCGTGATTTCGCTGGCATGTTGGCTGAAGACATCAAGGTGCGCGAGTACCTGAAGGCCAAGCTGAAAAACGCGTCCGTGTCGCGTGTGTTGATCGAGCGTCCTGCCAAGAACGCCCGTATCACTATTTTCTCGGCACGACCGGGTGTTGTGATCGGCAAAAAAGGCGAAGACATCGAGAACTTGAAGCGCGAGTTGTCGCGTCAACTCGGCGTGCCGGTTGCAGTGAACATTGAAGAGGTGCGCAAGCCCGAAATTGATGCCAAACTGATTGCCGACAGCATTACCCAGCAGCTTGAAAAACGCATCATGTTCCGTCGGGCCATGAAGCGCGCAATGCAAAATGCCATGCGTCTGGGTGCCCTGGGCATCAAGATTATGTCATCGGGACGCTTGAACGGTATTGAAATCGCTCGTTGCGAGTGGTACCGCGAAGGACGTGTGCCGCTTCATACGCTGCGCGCTGATATTGATTACGGCACTTCTGAGGCGCAAACCACTTACGGCATCATTGGTGTCAAGGTCTGGGTGTACAAGGGTGACACCTTGGGTCGCACGGATTTGCCCGCTGCTGTTGAAGCACGTACCGATGACGAGCGCCGTCCTCGCGGTCCCCGTCGTGATGACCGTGGTGCCCGTCCGGGTACAGACCGTCCGGCGCCCCGCGTTGCACGTCGGCCCCCAATGGGTGCCAATACAGCGCCTGCCGATGGCAGTGACAAGCCTGCGGAGGCCACTGGGGCCATCGCACCTAAACCCGCCGTTCAGCGCGTCCGCAAGGTAGCCGCGCCAGCTGCAGCAGCTGACGGTAAAGGAGAATAATTATGTTGCAACCCGCTCGTCGCAAATACCGCAAAGAGCAAAAGGGCCGTAACACCGGCATTGCGACCCGAGGCAGCTCGGTCGCATTTGGTGATTTCGGTCTGAAGTGTATTGACCGTGGCCGTTTGACAGCTCGTCAGATTGAAGCCGCGCGTCGTGCCATTTCCCGTCACGTCAAACGCGGTGGTCGTATCTGGATTCGCGTCTTTCCTGACAAGCCAATTTCCCAAAAACCTGCTGAAGTGCGTATGGGTAACGGCAAAGGTAATCCCGAATACTACGTGGCTGAAATCCAGCCGGGTAAGATTGTTTTTGAAATCGTCGGTGTCACAGAAGAGTTGGCTCGTGAAGCGTTTCGTTTGGCAGCCGCCAAACTACCTTTGCGCACGACCTTTGTGGCGCGCATGATTGGCCAGTAATCAGGAGAACATGCTTTGAAAACTACTGAACTACGCCAAAAAGACGTTGCCGGTCTGCAAACTGAGGTCAAGGCGCTGCAAAAAGCCCACTTTGGCCTGCGTATGCAAAAAGCCACGCAACAACTCAACAACACCGCTACGCTGCGCTCCACGCGCCGTGATATTGCTCGAGCCAAGACCATTCTTGTCGAGAAGCAAAGCGCTGATAAATCCGCCAAATAAGGAGCGATAAATGACGGAAGCTAAAAAATCCCTCAAGCGCACCTTGGTTGGCAAGGTGGTCAGCGACAAGCGTGCCAAGACTGTGACTGTGCTGATTGAGCGTCGTGTCAAACACGAACTCTATGGCAAGATTGTTGGGAAATCCAGCAAGTACCACGCTCATGATGAGACCAATGAGTACAAGACGGGTGACATCATCGAGATCACCGAAAGCCGTCCCATTTCAAAGACCAAGAACTGGGTCGCGACCCGTTTGGTGCAAAAGGCGGCTGTGGTTTAAGCCTTTGCAGTCATGAGACTGCAGGCTTCATGGAAACGGCTCACAATGTGAGCCGTTTCTATTTGTAGAGTTCTTTGAGGCAGCCTTGAACAGCTGCTTTGCCAATTTCAACCAACCATTTGAGGATCATCCAATGATTAAAGTAGGCGATCAACTTCCCGCAGCCACGTTGATGGAGTTTTCGGACGTCGAGGGCGGCGGTTGCAGTCTCGGACCTAATCCCGTGGACGTGACGAAAGCCAGCGCAGGCAAGACCATTGCCCTGTTTGCCTTGCCCGGTGCCTTCACGCCGACTTGTTCTGCCAAGCATGTTCCGGGCTACATTCAAAGCCTCGATGAACTGAAGGCCGCTGGGGTTGATGAAATCTGGTGCGTCAGCGTAAACGATGCTTTTGTCATGGGTGCCTGGGCGCGCGATCAGCAAACCAGCAGCAAGGTGCGCATGCTGGCAGATGGCGATGCAGTCTTCACCAAGGCGACTGGTTTGACGTTGGACCTGACGGGCAAAGGAATGGGACTGCGCAGCAACCGTTATTCCATGCTGGTCAAAGATGGCAAAGTGCTCACACTGAACATCGAAGCGCCCGGAAAGTTTGAAGTCAGCGACGCAGCCACCCTGCTCGCACAAGCAAAGGCCTGAGCCTTCAGTTGCATCGACAAGCTGGTCACGCCACAGTTGTGGCCGGCTTCATAGATTTACTTTGAGGTAGTGCGCCCCTTCAATCGGGTTGTGGTAGTAGGGTTCGATTTCTTCGAAGCCAATATCTTCGTACAACGCGCGCGCGCTTTCCATCTCATTGAGCGTATCAAGCAATACGCAAGCGTAGCCCGCCACACGCGCACAATCCAAAATAGCTTCAGCCAATTGGCGCCCAACACCGTGACGGCGGAAAGCGGGTCGTACATAGAGGCGCTTCATCTCGCAAGCATTTGGGTAGTCCACGGTATCGAGTGGCCGTAACGCGCAGCAACCCGCGAGTTCCTGACCTACCGTAGCCATGAGCAATGCGCCACGCGGCGTAGCATAGTCGCCCGGGAGTTCAGCCAGCTCAGCCTCAAAGCCTTGAAAACACAAGTCAATTTGCAAGCCGTGTGCGTACTCGCGCAACATGCGGCGCAACGCGTTGAGTTCTTCCCGTGTGCTGGGGGCGACAAATTCGACAGAGGGTGTCATCACAGCTGCAGATTGTGCACGATGAACAAGCCGTGTGCGAGCAACTGACGAGGCTTGAGTCCAGACCGCTGCACGACCCGAACGGGCGTCCGCTAAGCCAGTGGCTCGGTGTTTTCCCTAGGTTTGAGCCTCATTGCTCTGATTAAATGTTTTCATCAGAAAACTGTAAGCAATCGCCGTGATAGTCCACCCCGCAGCACCGCGGTCCCTGGCCCGCGCAATGTACTGGTGCAACGGTTTGCCGTTGTTATTTAACTATTATTCTCGAGGAGACTTCATGAAGGAAGACCTAAGTAGCGGCGCCTACTGGAAAGAGACACTGAAGCTGCTGAGGAACGTTTTGATCCTCTGGTTTCTGGTTTCTTTCGGGGCCGGCATTCTGTTCGTTGATTTTTTCAACCAGTTCCACTTCGGTGGCTACCCGGTTGGATTCTGGTTTGCCCATCAGGGCGCCATTTACGTCTTTGTGATCCAGATTTTTTACTATGCCTGGCGCATGAACAACCTGGACATCAAGTTTGATGTTCATGAAGACTGAGGACTAAAACATGGATCTTCAAACCACAATCTACATCATGGTGGGCTTGAGCTTTTCGCTCTACATCGGCATTGCCATCTGGGCCCGTGCCGGTTCCACCAGTGAGTTTTATGCGGCGGGCGGCTCGGTGCACCCGGTGCTCAACGGCATGGCCACTGGCGCTGACTGGATGAGCGCTGCGTCCTTCATTTCCATGGCTGGCCTGATCTCCAACATGGGCTACGGCGGCGGCCTGTTCCTGATGGGCTGGACCGGCGGTTACGTGTTGCTGGCGATGTTGCTGGCACCTTACTTGCGCAAGTTTGGCAAGTTTACGGTGCCGCAATTCATCGGCGACCGCTTCTACTCCAAAGGTGCCAGCTTTGTTGCCGTGCTCTGTTTGCTCACAGCCTCGTTGACCTACATCATTGGGCAGATGACGGGTGTGGGTGTGGCGTTTTCGCGCTTCCTGGGTGTGTCAAGCGAAGTAGGTATCTACGTCGGTATGGGCATCGTGTTCTTGTACGCCGTGTTTGGCGGCATGAAAGGCATCACTTATACCCAGGTGGCACAGTACATTGTGCTGATTTTGGCCTACACCATCCCGGCGATCTTCATCTCCCTGCAACTCACTGGCAATTTCTTGCCGCAACTTGGTCTGGGTTCGAACATAGTGGGTCAGGATGTCTCCCTGTTGGCCAAACTGGACTCGGTGGTGACTGACCTGGGTTTTGGCAAATACACCACGACCACGGCCGGCAGCACGCTGAACATGTTTGTGTACACACTGTCTCTCATGATCGGTACTGCCGGCCTGCCGCACGTCATCATGCGATTCTTCACGGTCCCCACCGTGAAGGACGCACGTTCATCGGCTGGTTGGGCTTTGGTGTTCATTGCAATCCTGTACACCACAGCACCTGCCGTGGCGGCCATGGCCAAAATCAACCTGATTCGCACTATCACACCGGGTGTGGTCATGAGTGGCACTGACATTTATGCCAAGGATTCAGCCATCGAAGCCGAGAAGCGGCCTGATTGGATGAAGCGCTGGGAAAAGACCGGGCTGTTGAAGTTTGAAGACAAGAACGGCGATGGGCGTATCCAGTACTACAACGACAAGTCCAAGGATGAAGCCTTCAAGGCCAAGGCGGCGGCTGCCGGTTGGAATGGCAATGAGCTGACGGTGAACGCCGACATCATTGTGTTGGCCAACCCTGAAATCGCCTTGCTGCCCAACTGGGTGATTGGTTTGGTCGCTGCGGGCGGCTTGGCTGCGGCGTTGTCTACGGCGGCTGGCTTGCTGATGGCGATTTCTTCGGCGGTGTCGCATGACCTGATCAAGAACATCTTTGTTCCTGATATTTCTGAAAAGGGGGAACTGCTGGCCGGCAAGATTGCCATGGCAGGGGCGATCGTGGTGGCGGGCTATCTGGGCTTGAATCCGCCGGGCTTCGCGGCCGGTACCGTGGCTTTGGCCTTCGGTATTGCGGCGAGCTCGCTGTTCCCGGCCATCATGATGGGTATTTTCAGCAAGAAGATGAACAAGGAAGGCGCCATGGCCGGTATGCTGGCAGGCCTGTTCGTTACCTTGTTCTACGTGTTTGCACATAAGGGCATCTTTTTCATCAAGGGCACCGAGTACCTCGGCCTCATCGGTGGACCCAACCCCTTCTTTGGCATCACGCCTGAAGCCTTCGGTGCCATTGGTGCGCTGGTGAACTTTGCTGTGGCGTTCCTGGTTGACAAAGTCACCCCAGAGCCACCCGAGCACATCCAGCACATGGTGGAAGCAGTGCGTGTCCCGCGCGGCTCCAAGCTGGTGGATGGTGCCCATTGAGGGTGCGTTGTTGACCTGAGTCACCACCCTTTCTGCCCAGTTAGGCAGGGGTGACAATCAAAGCCCTGCCGGTCATGCTGGCAGGGCTTTTTTACTTGAACTGGAGTGTGAAATGGTGTTTGACATCAGCGTCGCGATGACGTGGATTCTATTTTTGGCCTTGTTTCCGATCAGCTTCGTCTGGCTGCGCCGCGCCTGGCGCATCGTCATGAATCGCGATTTTTCCGAGGTGGCTGTCAAACGTGGTGAAGCGCCGCCTGACCCGGCCAAATTTGCGCCCTACGAGATGGCGATCAACCTGGTGGCCGGCGTGATTCTGGTGTGTGTGATTGGGGCGGTGCTGGCCGGGTTCTGGGAGTACAGCACCTGGAGCGCCATTGCTGGCAGCACGATCTGGTGCAAATTCTTTGCCAGCTTTGCCTTGTCGCGACACGCTCATGCGAGTTGGGACAAATCCAAGACATGAGAGGGTGCCAGCGCGCCGTGTCACTCAGCTTGGGCGTAGAGCCTGGGCGATACATCGGGCACAATGCCCGCAAAAGGGCTCGCGCCAATGACGTGCAGCCCGCCATTTGGAGACTGCCATGTTCAAAGAGATTGACGCACAGCGTCTGGTCGCCTTGTTTGTAGGGGGCTGGCTGCTGTTTAATTTCCCTTTGCTGGGCCTGTGGGATCGCGCTGAAACACTGTTGGGTGTTCCGCTGTTTCCGGCGGCGCTGTTTCTTCTCTGGGGATTGTTGATCGCCGCCATGGCCTGGCTGATGGAGCGGCCGGGGTCACGGCAACTGCAAGACTAGCCATGCTCTCGCCTGGGTTGGTTATTGGCGCTTCCTTTGCCTATTTGCTGTTGCTTTTTGCGGTGGCCTATTGGGGCGATTGGCGCGCCGCGCAGGGCCGCTCCCTCATTGCCAATCCCTGGACCTACGCCTTGTCGATGGCCGTGTATTGCACCGCGTGGACCTACTTTGGCAGCGTTGGGCGCGCGGCCTCCGGTGGCGTGTGGTTTTTGCCGATTTACCTCGGGCCAACTCTGGGCATGGTGCTGGGCTGGATGGTGCTGCGCAAGATGATTCGCATCGCGCACACCTACCGCATCACCTCCATTGCCGACTTCATTGGCAGCCGCTATGGCAAGAGTCCCATGCTGGCGGGTCTTGTCACGCTGATAGCCGTGGTTGGCATCATTCCCTATATTGCGTTGCAACTCAAGGCCGTGTCGGCGGGTTACGCCTTGCTGACGACGCCGCTCGGGGCTGATTTTGCGGCTCAGCCGCACTGGAGCCAGGACAGCACTTTTTACATGGCGCTGGCACTCGCGGGTTTCACCATGGTGTTTGGCGCACGCCACCTGGACTCGACCGAGCGGCACGAGGGCATGGTGGCGGCGATTGCCTTTGAATCCGTGGTCAAGCTCGTGGCGTTTCTGGCCGTGGGCCTGTTTGTGGTCTACGGCTTGTTCGACGGGCTGACTGACCTGTTCGCCCGGGCCCAGGCGGTGCCCAAGCTGGCGGGCTTGCTGCGGCTGGAGCAAGGGGGCAATTTCGCCTGGACGCAATGGTTTGCCTTGACGCTCTTGTCGATGTTGTCGCTGATGTTCTTGCCGCGCCAGTTTCAGGTGATGGTGGTCGAGAACGTGCGTGAGAGCCACTTGCGCCGCGCAGTTTGGGTGTTTCCCTTGTACCTGCTGGCCATCAACCTGTTTGTGCTGCCGATTGCGCTGGGCGGGTTGCTGTACTTTGGCCCGGGGCAGATGAATGCCGAAACCTTCGTGCTGTCCCTGCCACTGGCCGCTGGGCAAAACGCGCTGGCGCTGTTCGCCTTTATAGGCGGCTTGTCTGCGGCCACTGGCATGGTGATTGTCGAGACGATCGCGGTGTCGACCATGGTCTGCAACGAACTGGTGATGCCGCTGTTGCTGCGCACGCGCCACTTCCGGCGCGACGCCGGGCGCGACCTGACCCGGGTGCTGCTGGGCATTCGCCGGGTTGCGATTCTGGGCGTGCTGGTGCTGGGTTATGTGTACTTTCACCTGGCGGGAGAGGCCTACGCGCTGGTCAGCATCGGGCTGATCAGCTTTGCGGCCGTGGCGCAGTTTGCCCCCGCTGTGCTGGGCGGCATGTACTGGAAGGGCGGTACCCGGCGCGGCGCAGTGGCGGGCTTGCTGGCCGGTTTCCTGATGTGGGCTTACACGCTGATGCTGCCGTCCATTGCCAAGTCAGGCTGGCTGGGCGATGAGTTCCTGCACCAGGGCTTGGGCGGTCTGAGCTTGCTGCTGCCTGAGCAGCTGATGGGCATGCAGGGTCTGGACAGCCTGACGCATTCGCTGTTTTGGAGCCTGCTGGTCAACGTCGCGGTCTATGTGGGTTTGTCGCTCTGGCGTGCGCCTTCTGGTGCCGAGGCCAGCCAGGCGCTGCTCTTTGTCGACGTTTTCCGGCGCACCGCCGGGGCCAGTCCGGTGTTCTGGCAGGGTCAGGCCCGGGTGCCTGATCTGCTTCGTTTGTGTGAGCGCTTCATGGGCGTGCGCAAGGCGCGAGCGCTGTTTCGGTCCTACGCTGGCCCGGTGCAGGGGCGCCAGATGGACGCGATCCGCGCCGATGCCCGGTTGGTGCAGTTTGTTGAAACCCAGTTGGCCGGCGCCGTCGGCAGCGCCTCGGCGCGGGCGTTGGTGGCGTCGGTGGTGCAAGAAGAGGCGCTCACGCCTGAGGATGTGCTGCGCATTCTGGACGAGGCCTCGCAGTTGCGGGCGCATTCGCGTGAGCTCGAGGAGAAGTCAGAATCCCTGGAGCGCGCTACGACAGAACTGCGCCAGGCCAATGAACAGCTCAAGAGCCTGGACCGACTCAAGGACGACTTCATGTCCTCGGTGACGCATGAGCTGCGCACGCCGCTGACATCGATTCGGGCCCTGGCCGAATTGCTGCGCGATGACCCCAAGATTGCGCTGGCGCAGCGGCGCCAGTTCATCGAGATCATCGTCAGCGAGACTGAGCGCCTGTCGCGTCTGGTCAATCAGGTGCTCGACATGGCCAAGATCGAATCCGGTCATGCCGAGTGGCACACCGACGAGGTGGACATGCGCGCGCTGGTGAGCCAGGCGGTCAGCACCACGGCCGAACTGTTTCGCGAACGCGACGTGGCGGTCGAGCTGTCACTGCCCGATCAGGCGCCACCTTTGATGGCCGACCCGGACCGACTGATGCAGGTCATGCTTAATCTGCTGTCCAACGCCGCCAAGTTTGTGCCGCACGTGGGTGGTCGGGTTGGTGTAAGCCTGAGCAGTGACGATAGCGGGGTGACGGTGGCAGTGAGCGACAACGGCCCGGGGGTCGCGCCGGGGCAGCAGGCGCTGATCTTTGACCGCTTCCGCCAGGGCGGCGATAACGCCAACCGGCCGCAGGGGACCGGGCTGGGCCTGCCGATCAGCCGCCAGATCGTGGAGCACTTTGGCGGGCGCTTGTGGCTGGAATCTGATCCGCCGCAGGGTGCCCGCTTTCTGTTTCACTTGCCCAGAGACACCACGAGTTGCGCACCGGACGCAAACGCAACAGGAGACACGCCATGAACCACAAAATATTGGTCGCCGACGATGAACCGAACATCGTCATTTCACTGGAATACCTGCTCAAACGCGAGGGCTACAGCGTGCTGATTGCACGCGATGGCCAGGAGGCGCTGGAGCGCATTGCACGCGACAAGCCCAACCTGGTGTTGCTGGACGTGATGATGCCCAAAAAGACCGGTTTTGAGGTCTGCCAGGAAGTGCGGGCCAGCGACGCTGCATCGTCCATCAAAATCCTCATGCTCACCGCCAAGGGCCGTGACACCGATGCGGCCAAAGGCCTGGCGCTGGGCGCAGACGCTTACATTACCAAGCCATTTTCTACGCGGGAACTGGTGCAGAAGGTGGCAGAACTGTTGGCCCGGCCGGCATGAAGCTCGACCGTCGATTAATTTGGGCCATCGGCGTGATCGGCCTAGCCTCGGTGCTGTGGCTCTTGATCACGATCGGCCTGATTGCGTCGACATTGGCCCCAGAACAACGCGCCTTGGTGGCCGAACAGTTGGCGCCGCGCTTTGTGCTGATTGGCATGACCTGGCTGTTTGGCCTGGTCAGCATTGCGGCCACGCTGCGCTGGCTGTTTCGCCGCTACGCCAGCGCGCCGGCCCGCCTGCTGGAGCAAACCCGGGTGCTGCTGGCGGCACCCCAAGCCGCGCCCATGAACCACCATGGCACCAAAGAAACCAAGGCACTGGCCGAGGCAATCTTTCAGCTGGCAACCCAGCGCGATACCCTGCGCGCGGATGTGGCCGAGCAGATCGCCCAGGCCAACTTCAGTGTGCAGCAAGAAAAAAGCCGTTTGGCAGCGCTGATGGCCGAGCTGACCCAAAGCGTGGTGGTGTGCAACCTGGACGGGCGCATCATTCTCTACAACAGCCGCGCCCGCTTACAGTTCAAGGCCCTGTCGGTGGCGCCGACGCTGGCCGGTGGCGCCGAGCTGATCGGGATCGGGCGCTCCATCTATGCGGTCTTTGACCGCCAGCTGGTCGCGCACGCGCTGGAGAGCATCCAGCAGCGCAGCTTGCGCGGCGCGGCCAGCCCGTCGGCCCAGTTTGTCACCAGCACGCAGGCCGGGCAGCTGCTCAAGGTGCAAATGGCGCCGGTGCGCAATGCCGATGCGGCCGGTGGCGTGGCCGAGATCAGCGGTTTTGTCCTGATGCTGGAGAACGTGACCCGCGCTTTTGAAGAGGAGCACTTGCGTGACCAGTTGCTGCATGGCCTGACCGAGGGCAGTCGCTCGTCGCTGGCCAACATGCAGGCGGCGCTCGACATGCTGGCTTACCCCGATCTGGAGCCGCCCATGCGTGAGCGCTTCTTGAGCGTGGTGCGCGAAGAGGTGCACAGCATGAGTGCGCGCATTACCGACCTGACGCAACAGGCCACGCAAGGCCTCAAAGCGCGCTGGCCGCTGGAAGAAATGCTCGGCGCTGACGTGCTGCTGGCGAGCCAGCGCCGCATCGAGGCGCGCAGCAAACGCAGCGTCACGCTGGAGAACCTGGACGCCGCCATCTGGCTCAAGGTGGACAGTTTCAGCCTGACGCAGGCGCTGGACTACCTGGCGATGCGACTGGTCGATGAGTTTGATGTGCGCTTCTTCCGGCTGCGCCTGCAAGCCAGCGGCAACCGCGCCCAGCTCGACCTGATCTGGAGCGGCCAGGTGATGAGCACCGAGACCGTGATGAGTTGGGAGATGGACAGCATGCGCTTTGGCTTGGATAGCACGCCGCTGACCGTGCGTGACGTGGTCGAACGCCATGGGGGCGAGATGTGGTTTGAGCGCGAACGCATCCGCCATGAGGCGTTTTTCAGGTTTTTGCTGCCACTGGCCAGCGTGCAAGAGCAACTCGAGGCCACGCAAATCCTGCAGAACGACAGCCGCCCCGAGTTCTATGACTTTGACCTGTTCCAAAGCAGCGACCAGAGCAGTGCGCTCGAAGACCGCTTGCTCAACGAACTGTCGTTCACGGTGTTTGACACCGAAACCACCGGCCTGCAACCTTCCGAGGGCGACGAGATCATCCAGATCGGTGCGGCGCGCATTGTCAACGGCAAGCTCTTACGGCAGGAAAGTTTTGAACAATTGGTGAACCCCGGTCGTCTGATTCCGGCGGCCACCATTCCTATCCACGGCATCACGCAAAACATGGTGAAAGGCCAGCCGCCCATCACCGAGGTACTGCCGGCGTTCTACACCTTTGCCCAGGACACCGTGCTGGTGGCGCACAACGCCGCCTTTGACATGAAGTTTCTGCAAATGCAGGAGCGCCACACCGGCCTGGTGTTCCGTCACCCGGTGCTTGACACCTTGCTCTTGTCCGCCGTGGTGCACCCGAACCAGGAGTCGCACCGCTTGGAGGCCATTGCCGAGCGTTTCAACATCACGGTGCTGGGCCGTCACACCGCGCTGGGCGATGCCTTGGTGACGGCAGAAGTCTGGCTGCGCCTGATCCCGTTGCTGCAAGCCATGGGCATCAACACCTTGCGCCAGGCCCGGGAAGCGGCGCAAAAGACCTATTACGCGCGCTTGAAGTACTGACGGGGCAAGTCATTCGCTTCAAATGTGATAGCTGCTCACGCTCATTCCACGCGGGCTACGGCCTGATTTGATATAAATTTGCCTCGAATTTTGCCGCGCTAGTAGCGCTGTTGCAGCACGCCTTGCAGGGTTTGAACTACGCTGAACGCCTCCTTGAGGTGACTGCGCTCGAAGTTGGACAACTCTTCAAGGGCCAAAAAATTGTCCGGCGCCTGGTTTTGTTGGATCTGACGCGCCTGGTGCGCGATGCGCAGCTTGGCCAGGAACTCCAGCGCATCGCGCAAATCGCGCGCACCCTGCTCGCTGACCTCACCGGCCTGTCCCACCGCTTCGAGCCGGTCGTGCGTGTTGACTGCGGCAATCCCGCCCGCCAGCGCGTAGACCCGTGCCAGATCCACGATCGGCACGATGCCGCTGTGTTTGAGATCGATGGTGCGGGCGTTCTCGCCGCCGCGGATCAGCGAAATGGTGCCAAACAGGCCCAGTGGTGGCCGGTGCTTGAGTGCATTGCCGACCATGTGCGCCAAAAACAGGCTGTTGCCCTTGGTGCGCGCCAACACCTCGTAACGCAAACCATTGAGCAGCTCGGTCTTGCCATGAATGGCGCGCAGGTCAAAGAAAACGCAGGTCAGCATCAAAGCCTTGGGCTTGGGTTGTTCCACCCAGGTTCGGAAGTACTCGGCCCAGACCCGGCGCGGCTGGCGCCAGGTGTCGGTCATCGCCATCATCTCGCCCGGGCAGTGGATGTAACCGCAGGCCGCCAGGCCGTCGCAGACGAATTTGGAAAATGCGCGGAAATAAGCGCCATGCGCAGTCTCATCAAAGTTGTCGTCCAGGATCAGGCAGTTGTCCTGGTCTGATTTCGCGGTTTGCTCGCTGCGCGCCTGCGAGCCCGCCGCCACCCAGACATAGTCGATCGGCGCTGGCCCCAGCTGGGCCTCGGCCAGCTGGATCAGGCGGACCGTCAGCGCGTCGGTGATGGCCGTGACGATATGGCCCGTGCTGTAGGCGCTGGCGTCGGCTGCGGCCAGGTTCTGCTGCAACAGCTTGACCTTGCGGCTGACCCGGCTCAAGCCTTCGAGTGAACCCTGTTTGTAAATGTCACCTGCCAGGTAAACCGCCGAGGTGCTGTGCTGCTCGGTCAGGTCGGTGGCGGTGATCATGCCCACGATGCGCTGGCCGTCCATCACCGGCACGTGGTGGATGTTGTGGCGCGCCATCAGCAGCAGCGCCTCAAAAGCCGGGCTGTTGGCGTCCACCGTCAGGGGGGCCAGCGTGGCAATGTCCGCCACCGGGCGCTCGCTGTCCAGGCCCTGCGCCACCAGCCGGTTGCGCAGGTCGCGGTCGGTGACCACGCCAAAGAGCAGGCCCTGCTCCACCAGCATGACCGAGGACACGCGCAAGTCGCTCATCAGCTGCGCGGCGGCGCGAATGGACGTGGCGGGCGCCAGCGTGATCGGCTCGCGCTTGATCAGCGCGCGGATCGGCGTACCCAGCAGGTTCAGCGCCGCCCCCGCTTCGGAGGCGTGGCTCACGACCTCGTCCTGGCTGAGCGGTAGTGCAATCGACGGCAAAAAATAAGCCAGCGCGGGATGAGACTGGCACTGGGCCAGCAGCGTCTGGGGTGCCAGCCAGGCAATCTGGCACGGGCTCGCCGCCACGGCTTGCCAGGTCGCCAGCTGCTGCGTGGGCGTGGCGCCCAGGCCAAACAATTCGCCGGTGCGCAGGCGCACCGACAGTCCCAGGTCCGGGTCGCGCAGGTCGACCTCGCCGCTCAGGATCAGCCCCAGGCGGCGGTGCAATTGCCCCTGCCCCAGCAAGGTCGCGCCCGCCAGCGCCACCTCCTGCGTGAACTGTGCGGCCAGTGCCTTGCGGCTGGCCAGATCGAGTTGGCCCCAGACACGGTGTTTGGCCAGGGTGTTGACCAAGGAGGGGGGTGCGGTGGCTTCAATGGGCATGGCGGGCAAGCTTCAAAAAATGTTGACGCGATGGCTGCATTGTTGCAGAGCCGTTCAAGCCACAGGGCGCAATCGACAGGGCGGGGGTTCCTACAATAGGCGCATGACCTTTCTTGACATGCTGCGCGCCGCCGAGCGCCAAAACGCTTCGATGCTGTGCGTCGGGCTGGACCCGGAGCCGACCCGCTTTCCGGCGCACTACAGTGGCGACGCCGGCAAAATCTACGACTTTTGCGCCGCCATCGTCGATGCCACCTTTGACCTGGTGTCGGCTTTCAAGCCGCAAATTGCCTACTTTGCGGCGCACCGGGCCGAAGCGCAGCTGGAGCGCCTGATCGCCCACATGCGCCGCGTGGCGCCGCAGGTGCCGGTCATTCTGGACGCCAAGCGCGGCGACATTGGCAGCACCGCTGCGCAATACGCCAAAGAGGCCTTTGAGCGCTATGGCGCCGACGCGGTCACGCTCTCGCCCTTCATGGGTTTTGACTCGCTTGAGCCCTACCTGCGCTACCACGGCAAAGGCGCTTTCCTGCTGTGCCGCACCTCCAACCCCGGCGGCGACGACCTGCAGTCGCAGCGCCTGGCCAGCGTCGAGGGCAGCCCTTTGTTGTACGAACACATTGCGCGGCTGGCGCACGAGCACTGGAACCTCAACGGCCAACTCGGTCTGGTCGTGGGGGCCACTTATCCCGCAGAGCTGGAACGCGTGCGGGCGTTGGCGCCCACGCTGCCGCTGCTCATTCCCGGTGTTGGCGCGCAGGGCGGCGACGCACTGGCCACGGTGCGGGCCGCCTGGCGCGGCGCTCCCGGTGTGGACGGCCAAGTGTGCGAGACGCTGGCCCCGATCATCGTCAACTCCTCGCGCGCCATTCTTTACGCCTCCTCTGGCGCTGATTTTGCGCAAGCCGCGCGCCTGGAAGCCATCCGCACCCGCGACTTGCTGCAGGCGGCCCGGCCCTTAGTCTGCCTGGTGCCCTGAACCGCGCAATCCGGGTTCCTCTGGCGTTGTTTGCGCCCGCCTGCGTGGCGTTGAGAAATATCAAGTGACTGCAGTAGCAGATTTCTAGACTTGGCACTCTAGGCGCTCATGCGTCGGCCAGGGCGCCGGGCAGCGCTCAACCCGAGGAGCGCACATCATGGAAAAAATCTGGTTGAAGAATTACCCGCCCGGCATCGCCGCCGAGGTGGACGTGCACGAGTTCGACTCCTTGCGCGAGGTGCTGCGGCGCAGCTGCGAGCGCTTTGCCGACCTGCCGGCCTACAGCAACATGGGCGCGTCCATGAGCTACGCCGAGCTTGACCAGCACAGCCGTGACTTTGCCGCCTACCTGCAAAACACGCTGGGCCTGCTCAAGGGGGACAGGGTCGCGATCATGATGCCCAACCTGCTGCAGTACCCGGTGGCGCTGTTTGGCGTGTTGCGCGCCGGGCTGGTGGTGGTGAACGTGAACCCGCAGTACACCGTGCCCGAGTTGGCGCACCAGCTCAAGGACTCCGGCGCGGTGGCGATCGTGGTGCTTGAGAACTTTGCCCATACCCTGCAGGAGGTGCTGGCGCAAAACCCGGCGCTCAAGCTCAGCGTGCTGACCACTGAGGTCGGCGACCTGTTTCCCATGATCAAGGAGCTCATCACCAACGTGGTGGTCAAGTACGTCAAGCACATGGTGCCCGCGTGGCACATTGAGGGCGCCACCGAGTTCAATGCCGCCTTGCGCACCGGCCGCGATCTGATGCTGCACCATGTCCCGTTAAGTCAGGACGACATTGCTTTTTTGCAGTACACCGGCGGCACCACCGGCGTCGCCAAAGGCGCTGTGCTCACGCATGGCAACATGGTGGCTAACCTGCAGCAGCTGGGTGCATGGATTGCGCATGACCTGCTCGACGGCAAGGAAGTGTTTGTCTGTCCGTTGCCGCTGTACCACGTCTTCGCCCTGAGTTCTAGCCTGGTGTTCATGAAGATCGGCGCGCACAGCATCCTGATCACCAACCCCCGGGACCTGCCGGCCTTCATCCATGATCTCAAAAAATACCCCTTCACGGCCATCGTCGGCGTGAATACGCTGTACCGGGCGCTGCTTGATGCGCCTGAATTTGCCGAGGTGGACACCCGCAGCCTCAAGGTTGTCATTGCCGGCGGCATGGCGGTGCAACGTGTGGTGGCCGAACGCTGGAAGAAGGCCACGGGCAAGCCCATCATTGAAGCCTACGGCCTGACTGAAACCTCGCCCGGCGTGACGGCCAACCCGCTCAACATCGTCGACTGGACCGGCACCATCGGCATGCCGTTCCCGTCGACCGAGGCGACGATCCTGGATGACGACGGGCATGAGTTGCCGCTGGGCGAGATCGGTGAAATCGGCATCCGCGGCCCGCAGGTGATGAAGAGCTACTGGAACCGTCCCGACGAGACCGCCAAGGTGTTCACTCAAGAGGGCTGGCTGCGCACCGGCGACATGGGCTTCGTGGACGAGCGCGGCTACTTCAAGATCACCGACCGCAAGAAGGACATGATCATCGTGTCGGGCTTCAAGGTGTTCCCGAACCAGATTGAAGACGCCGTGGCCTTGCACCCAGGGGTGGCCGAGGTCGCCGCCATCGGGGTGCCTGACGAGAAGTCGGGCGAGGTGGTGAAGATTGTGGTGGTCAGGAGCGATCTGGCTTTGAGCGAGCAAGTACTGCTGGCCCATTGCCGCCAGCATCTGACAGACTACAAGGTGCCCAAGATCATCGAGTTCCGCACCGAGCCGCTGCCCAAGACCAACCTGGGCAAGATACTGCGGCGGCAGTTGCGCAACCTGCCTGCGCCCTGAGCGCAGGCGCGAGTCGACGCCAGCGCGACTGAGCGCAGGCTCGCCTAAGCCGTCAGTCAGCCGACAGCCGATCCGGTCTCATAATGTTTCCAGTAAAAATGAGCTCTAGCCCTCGTTAAATAAGTGTTCGTAGCTATAAATTAGCGAGCACATAAGCGACCTTGCAAGCATGACTCAGGCGCGTTTTTAGGCGCAGTCTGTGCATAATCTGCGTGTTTCACTTTTGCACCGCAGACTCGCATGTCGCCTCACCGCCCGAGCTCTCCATTTTCGCGCAGCCTGCAATGGGCCGTGGCGATGGCGTGCGCCCTGATGGCGGTGTTTGCGGTGTACGTCTACTCGGAGAAGCGCATTGACCGCGCCCATGAGCTGCGTTACCTCTCGCACCAGCTCGCGGGTGAGTTGCGCCAGTCCAGCGATGATTTGACGCGCATGGCCCGCACTTACGTGCTCACCGGCAACCCGCAATACCAGCAGTACTACCGCGACATTCTCGCCATTCGGGACGGCCGCAAGCCACGCCCGCTCCATTACGACAGCGTTTACTGGGATATGGTCGCGGACGAGGGCACGCGGCCCCAAGCCGGCAGCGCTGCCCCAGTGGCTCTAAAGACATTGCTGCAGCAAGCCGGCTTTGCGGCGGACGAGTTGCAGAAGCTGGCGCAGGCCCAGGCCAGGTCAGACCAGCTCACGGCCATTGAATTGGCGGCCATGGCGCTGCTCGATGCAACTGACGCCGATCTGCCCGAGCGCCGCCGTCAGGCTGGCGAGCTCTTGTATGACCGTTCTTACCACCAGGCCAAGGCCGACATCATGCGGCCGCTGGCCGAGTTGCACGAGTTAATGGAAGGCCGCACCTTGCAAGTGGTGCGCGCGGCTGAACGCCAGGCCTTCTGGCTGCGCCTTGTGTTTCTGGCTCTGGCGCTGGCCCTGCTGCTGGCCTTGTGGCGCAGCTTCAGGGTCTTGCGCAGCACGCTGGGCGCGCCGGTGGACCAAATTTACGCCCACCTCAGCCGGATCGGTCACGGCGACTTCAGCGCGGCCATTGACGTGGCGCCCGGGCTGGACTTCAGTGTGCTCGGTCGGCTCTTGCAGACCCAGCGCCAGCTCCAGGCGATGGCGCGCGCGCGTGAGTCGGCCGAGGCCCAGTTGCAGCGACTGAACCGGCTTTATGCGGCGCTGAGCGACTGCAACCAGGCGATCGTGCGCTGCGCCGATGAGGCGGCGCTGTTCGCGCAAATCTGCCGTACGGTCGTGACGCACGGCGGCATGAAGACCGCCTGGATCGGGCTGCTGCAGCCCTCGCAGCGGCTGGTAAGACCGATCGCTTCCTACGGCGATGGCGTCGAGTACCTCAAGGATATTCATGTCACGGCCGATGTTGATGAACCCAGCGGGCGCGGCCCGACCGGCATCACGCTGCGCAAGAATCAGCCGGTGTGGTGCCAGGATTACCAGCAGGACCCGATGACTGCGCCCTGGCATGCGCTGGGCGCGCACCTGGGCTGGGGCGCCTCGGCGGCTTTGCCGCTGCACCGCAACGGCCAGGTTATCGGCGCCCTCAATGTCTATGCGGGCGAAGTCAATGCCTTTGATGCGCAGGTTCAACGCCTGCTGGTGGAAATGGCTTCGGACCTTGACTACGCGCTGGGCAATTTTGAGCGTGAAGCGGCGCGCTTGCGCGGCCAACAAATGGATGCCTTGCGCAGCTTCATGCTCGAGCGCCTGAGCAGTGACTCGTCACTGGCAGACATATGTGAGGACTTCGTTCTGAAAATTGAAGAGGCGCTGCCCGGCGCGCTGGCGTCGGTCTTGCTGTTGGACCTGGACGGCCAGCGCCTGCGGGTCGGGGCCGCGCCCCATCTGCCCGATGGTTTTAATGCTGCCATTGAAGGCGTGCAGATCGGGCCGCAGGTGGGCTCGTGCGGTGCGGCCGCCTTTAGCGGCGAGCGCGTGATCGTGGCTGACATTGCCAGCCATCCCAATTGGGCGGCCTACGCCGAGGTGGCGCAGCAGGCCGGGCTGGCGGCCTGCTGGTCAGAGCCGATTCGCACGGCCAACAGTCAAGTGCTGGGCACCTTTGCCCTCTACCACCGCAGCAGCGCCGTGCCGCAGCCCCATGAGCTGGCGCTGATTGAAATGGCGGCGGCCTTGACGGCCATCGCCATCGAGCGCAAACGCGCCGAGCTGCTGCTGCAGCTCAAAGCGCGTGTGTTTGAGCAGGGCAATGAGGCGATTGTGATCACCGATGCCCAAAGTCGCATCGTGCGCGTCAACCGCGCCTTCACCCTCATTACCGGCTTCAGCGAGACCGAAGTGCTGGGGCGCAACCCGAGCCTGCTCTCGTCGGGCCGGCAGGACGGCGCGTTCTACCGGGAGATGTGGACCTCCTTGCTGGCGCACGGGCGCTGGCAGGGTGAGTTGTGGAACCGGCGCAAAGATGGCTCGCTCTACCCCGAGTGGTTGTCCTTGAGCGTGCTGCGCGACCGCGCCGGCGCAGTCATCAACTATGTGGCAGTGGCCACCGACATCAGCCAGCGCAAGGCCGATGAAGAAAAAATCCGGATGCTGGCCGACTTCGACGCGCTCACCGGCTTGCCGAATCGGCGCCTACTACAAGACCGCATCGACACCGCGCTGAGCCAGGCGCAGCGCCAGGGGGAGCCGCTGGCGCTGATGTTCCTGGACCTGGATCGCTTCAAAAACGTGAACGATTCGCTCGGTCACCATGCCGGCGACGAATTGCTGATGCAGGTGGCGCAGCGCCTGACATCGGTGCTGCGTGAGCAAGACACGGTGTGCCGTGTCGGGGGCGACGAGTTTGTGCTCTTGTGCACCGGCACTGACACCGTCGGTGCGGGGCACGTGGCCAACAAGCTGCTTGAAATTGCGGGGCAGCGCTACCTGGTTGAGCAGCAGGAGCTGGCGATCACCTTCTCCATCGGCATTGCTTTGTTCCCCGACGACGGCGACAGCTTCGAGAAGTTGTCCATGAGCGCCGACACCGCCATGTACCGGGCCAAACAGGCCGGGCGAAACGCCTACCGATTCTTCACGGCCGAGATGCAGCTCGAATCGAGTCGCCAGTTGGAGCTGGAAAACGGCTTGCGCCGGGCGCTGGACCTGAACCAGTTGTCGCTGGTGTACCAGCCGCAGGTGTCGCTGATTGACGGCCGGGTGCTGGGCGTGGAAGCTTTGCTGCGCTGGCAACACCCCACGCTGGGCCAGGTGTCACCGTTTGAGTTCATTCCGGTGGCGGAAGAAAGTGGCCTGATTTTGCCGATTGGCGAATGGGTGCTGCGCACCGCGACGCGCCAGCTGCGTGCCTGGCAGCAAGCCGGACTTCCCGCCTTGCAGCTGGCGGTGAACCTTTCGGCGGTGCAGTTCCGCCATGCCAATTTGCCGGATCTGGTGAGTCAGGTGCTGCTGGACGCGGGTCTGGCGCCGCACTACCTAGAGCTGGAGCTGACCGAGAGCGTGGCGATGAATGACCCGCTGGGGGCCATCGCGGTCATGAATAATCTGCACCAGCGCGGTGTACGCATGTCGATTGATGACTTTGGCACCGGTTATTCATCGCTGAGCTACCTCAAGCGCTTCAAGGTCTACAAGCTCAAGATTGATCAGTCTTTTGTGCATGATATTTCGACCGATCCGGACGACAAGGCGATCGTGGTCGCGGTCATCGCGCTGGCGCGCAGCCTGGGCTTTCAGACGATTGCCGAAGGGGTGGAAACGCAGGGCCAGCTGGACTTTCTGCGCCAGCAGGGCTGCGACGAAGTGCAGGGCTATTTTTACAGCCAACCCTTGCCGGTCGATGAATTCGAGGCGTTTGTGCGGCGGCACCTGGGTTGAAGGCCCGGCGCCCTTTGTGGAAGCGCCGGCGCCCTTTCACACCCTATCCCGCCGCGATGACGATGCTACCTTGATGTCGGGTTCGTGCTTGGGTTGGACTGGGTTGGCATTTTTGACGTTCTTACCCCCACTCACTCACCCCCGCCTCTCTCTCGCCCCGCCGGGCGAAAGAGAGGAGCCAACCGCCACATTTGGCCGCGTTTTTTAAGGTGGGAACTCTGTGAGTTCGACTGCGCCTTGGTCTCAAAGGGACTGCAACCCAGCGACCGGTCGCTATAGCCAAGTTCGGCGTTGCATCAACTCGCCTGGCCTGTACTTCCCGATCTGCCGCCCAGAAACAGCGAACGCAGATCAAGCAGATCAAGCGCCGTCGCAACGCCAATTGGCCTAAACCTGCCTGCAACCCCTCGAAAACCCGCGCACTCAGTTTGATGGCAACGCGCCCCTGCGCACCTTTTTCCCACCTTCAAAGACGCGGCCAAATGGGGCTGTTAGCTCCCTTTCCGCCCCGGCGGGGGTGCAGAAGGTTGGGGTGAGGGGGGGAATACAACGCCTGAAAACAAGAGCGCCGCCAAATGACCAATGACCAACCAACCAACCAAATCCATCAATCAACGCAATTCAAGTAAAAAATATAGCGACAAAGCTATATTGCACGTGGGCTAGAGCCATAAAAGCTATAAATTTTCCGGGTTCAAGCCCTCACAACAACCGCTTCAAATAGTGCCCGGTGTAGCTCGCCGGATTCGCCGCCAGCGCTTCGGGCGTGCCGATGCCCACCACCTGGCCGCCGCCGGCGCCGCCTTCGGGGCCCATGTCGATGAGCCAGTCGGCGGTCTTGATCACATCGAGGTTGTGCTCGATCACCACGATGGTATTGCCGGCATCGCGCAACTGGTGCAAGACCTTGAGCAGCAGGTCGATGTCGGCAAAGTGCAGGCCGGTCGTGGGCTCGTCCAGGATGTAGAGCGTGCGCCCGGTGTCGCGCTTGCTCAGCTCCAGCGCCAGCTTGACGCGCTGCGCCTCGCCGCCCGACAGCGTGGTGGCCGATTGCCCGAGCCGGATGTAGCTCAAACCCACGTCCAGGAGCGTGTGCAGCTTGCGCGCAATGTTGGGCACTGCCTTGAAGTACTCATGCGCCGCTTCGACCGTGAGGTCCAGGATTTGCGCAATGTTCTTGCCTTTGTAGAGCACCTCCAGCGTCTCGCGGTTGTAGCGTTGGCCCGCGCAGACGTCGCAGGGCACGTAGACGTCGGGCAAGAAATGCATCTCGACTTTCACCATGCCGTCGCCCTGGCAGGCCTCGCAGCGCCCGCCGCCGCTGGACTGGCTCACGTTGAAGCTGAAACGCCCCGGGCCGTAGCCGCGCTCGCGCGCCATCGGCACCTCGGCCATCAGCTCGCGAATCGGTGTGAACAAACCCGTGTAGGTGGCTGGATTGGAGCGCGGCGTGCGCCCGATCGGCGATTGGTCGACGTTGATGACCTTGTCAAAGTGCTCGATGCCCTCGATCGCTTCATGCGCGGCCGGCTCCTCGTGCGCGCGGTACAGCGTGCGCGCCACCGCCGCGTAAAGCGTGTCGTTGACCAGCGTGGACTTGCCCGAGCCCGAGACGCCGGTGACGCAGGTGAACAGGCCAACCGGGAATTCAACATCAACACCCTGCAGGTTGTGGCCGCTGGCGCCCAGCACGCGCAGCGACTGCAGCTTGCCTTGCGTGGCCCGGTGCAGCGCCTCGCGCTCGGCGCGGCGCACCGCGGCCGGGCTCGGGGCGTGATGCGCAGATTTGTATTTGTCGGGCGAATCCTTTGACAGTACGGTGGGCAGCCAGGGTGTGCGTCGCTTGGGCACCGCAATCTGCAGCGTGTGCGCCAGGTACTGGCCGGTCAGCGAGTTGGGCGTGGCCTTGACCTGCTCGAACGTGCCCTGCGCCATCACGCGCCCGCCGTGCAGGCCCGCGCCTGGGCCCATGTCGATGATGTGGTCGGCCGCGCGCATCATGTCTTCGTCGTGCTCGACCACCAGCACGCTGTTGCCGATGTCGCGCAGGTGTTTCAGGGTGTCAATCAGGCGGTCGTTGTCGCGCTGGTGCAGGCCAATGCTGGGCTCGTCGAGCACGTACATGACGCCGGTCAGGCCCGAGCCGATCTGGCTCGCCAGCCGGATGCGCTGCGACTCACCGCCCGATAGCGTCTCGGCGCTGCGGTCCAGACTGAGGTAATTGAGCCCGACGTCATTGAGAAACTTCAGGCGCAGGCCGATCTCGCGCACGACCTTGCTGGCGATCTCGCCCTTGGCACCGTGCATGGTCAATGCACTGAAATACTCAAAACTGTCGCGCAGCGTCAGGTGGCTGAGCTCAAAAATGGCGCGTGCCTGCGCGCCTTCGCCAATCTTGACGTGACGCGCCTCCAGCCTGAGCCGGGAGCCGCCGCACGCGGGGCAGGGCTGGGTGCTGCGCAAGCGCGCCAGGTCTTCACGCACCACGGCCGAGTCGGTCTCGGCGTAGCGCCGCTGCATATTGGGGATGATGCCTTCGAACGGGTGCTTCTTGCTCAGCTTCTTGCCTGCGGATGCGCCCGAGTCCATGACGTAGCTGAACTTGATGTCCTCGCTGCCCGAGCCCATCAGCACGGCCTGTTGCACCGTTGCGGGCAACGATTCAAAGCCCTTCTCAATGTCAAACTGGTAATGCGCCGCCAGGCTCTCCAGCATCGCAAAGTAATAGGCGTTGCGCCGGTCCCAGCCCTTGATCGCTCCGCTGGCCAGGCTCAGCGTGGGGAATGCCACCACCCGCGCCGGGTCAAAAAAATCATTGGCGCCCAGGCCGTCACAGGCCGGGCAGGCACCGACGGGCGAGTTGAAGGAAAACAGGCGGGGCTCCAGTTCGGCAATCGAGTAGTTGCAGACCGGGCAGGCAAACTTTGCATTAAATATATGTTCAACTGGCCTCTGGCCCCCGTCTTTATTGGCTGTATTGCTATTTATTTCTACAGCAATGGCGCGCCCGCCGGCCAGGCGCAGGGCGGCCTCAAAGCTCTCGGCTAGGCGCTGGCGCAGGTGCTCGAAGTCGGTTTGCGCCTCTTGGCGGGCGGCCTGTGCTGGCGCCATGCTGGCTGAGTCGGCGTCGGTGCGGGTGTTGTTCGGGCTGGCGGTGTCGGCTTCGCGGCCCGGCGTGGCGCTTGCCAATGAGGTCAGCGGCGCTGGTGCGTGGCGCACCTTGATGCGGTCAATCACCACGTCGATGTCGTGCTTCTCGGTCTTTTTGAGCGTGGGCAGATCCTCGGCGTCAAAGGCCTGGCCGTCGATCCGAAAGCGCACATAACCCTGCGCCTGCATGTCGGCAAACACGTCCACGAACTCGCCCTTTTTCTCGCGCGCCAGCGGTGCCAGGATCATCAAACGGGTGTCAACCGGCAGCGCCAGCACGGCGTCCACCATCTGGCTCACGGTCTGGGACTGCAACGGCAGGTCGTGCTGCGGGCAAAACGGTGTGCCGGCACGCGCAAACAGCAGCCGCAGATAGTCGTGAATTTCGGTCACGGTGCCCACCGTGGAGCGCGGGTTGTGGCTGGTGGCCTTTTGCTCAATCGATATCGCCGGGGAGAGGCCCTCGATCAGGTCCACATCGGGCTTGTCCATGAGCTGCAGGAACTGGCGCGCGTAGGTTGACAGGCTCTCGACATAGCGGCGCTGACCTTCGGCGTAGAGCGTGTCAAAAGCCAGGCTGGACTTGCCCGAGCCGGAGAGGCCCGTGATCACCACCAGCTGGTTGCGCGGAATGTCGAGGTCAATGTTCTTGAGGTTGTGCGTGCGCGCGCCCCGGATGCTGATGTTCTGCAGTTGCAGCGCCCGGCCCAGGTAGCGGCCTTCGGGCCGGGGCGTGGGGGTGTCGTCGTCGGTGGATGCGTTCAAGGTGAAATCTGGTCGGGGAAACCTGCCATGATAGTCAAAGCGGCTTGGTTCGGCACTTTTTCCTTGACGTGGGGGTGCGGTTCAAAGTGAGTGGGCTTCAGATGAATGATTTTTTTCGAAGCACTCAGGTGCGTCTATTGGATTGGGGATCGGGGCTGATATCACGGTGGTGGGTGAATCAGCCGGGCGATACGCTTTGCTACGTGTCCCCCGCCCGCTTCGCGTGCTCCTCCTTGACCTGCGCAAAGCGTATCACTCAGCTGATTTTGCCAGCGGTTGGGCACGCCGGCAGGGGGGAATTCAAAAGTTGCCTGCGTTGCAGGTTGCGCGAATTGATGTGCGCCTTTTACTGCAGAAATTCTGACTTCGACGGCGCCGGGCCGGGTTTTATACGCAAAGCCGAGGCAGGTTTGCCTCAACCGGTGCGGCGCTTGGCCGCTGCCTGGGCAATCTCCGGCGGCAGGCGCTTGAGCAGCCAGTGGATCGCCAGCGGCACCAGCACCAGGTCGTCAACAGCGCCGATCAAAGGCAGTGCATCGGGGATAAGGTCGATGGGCGACAGCAGGTACAGCACGATCAGCGCTGTTCCCAGCTTCAGCCAGCGCGGTGCTGCCGGGTGGCGCAGCGCAAACCACAACTGGCGCGCGTCGCCGCGCAGCACGACCCAAAGCAGGGTCAGGCGTTTCAACATGGCAGAGCTTCCTTGATAAGCGGTCCCGGTGGGCCCGTGTCCAGCCCAGATGGTGCTGACGCAGGCCACTGCAAGGGTCTTTTTACCGCACGTTACATAGCACCCAAAGACTGCGTGCCAAGTTCAGGAACGTTCAAAGTCAATAAAGCTTCTTTCCGCATCCACCGCCAGCAACCTGACGCGCGCCGTATCGCCCACGTCGAGCCCTTCAAAACCGCGCACCACCCGGCCTTCGAGCATGGGGCTGTGGATGCGCACAAAAGTGCCTTTGGCGGCAGCGCCGGTGACGAGGGCGTCAAAGACCTCGCCAATACGCCCGTGCAAGAGCCAGGCGCCTGCGGCTTTCAGCACCTGGCGCTCGACCTTGCTGGCGTTGTCTTCCTGCAGCGTGCAGTGCTGGGCGATTTCGGTGAGTTGTTCGGGAGAATAGGGCGACGCCTGGCCCGCAATGGCGGCTTTCAAGAGGCGCTGGGTCACCAGATCGGGAAAGCGCCGGTTGGGCGCGGTGGAATGCGCGTAGTCGTTCACTGCGAGCCCGAAATGGCCCAGTCCCGTGCCCGTCGCTGCACCGGCCGCTGCAGCGGGTGCGGCCGCGTACTCGCCCGAGCCCAGCAACTTCACCACTGCCAGCGACAGGTCGGCAAAGCCGCCCGGGTCGGCCAGGCGGCGCGCGCTCAGATAGAGGTCCAGCGCCGGTGCATCGGGTGTGGCTGGCAGTTGCACGCCGTGACCCGCCGCCAATGTGACGATGCGGTCCCAGCGGCGCGGCGCCTGCAGCAGGCGGCGCAGCGACGCAAAGCCCTTCTCCGCCAGATAGCGCGCGGTCGCGCCGTTGGCCGCGATCATCAGGTCGGCGATCAGGTCCTTGGCGCGGTTTTTGTTGTCGGGGCGCAGGTCCACCAGCTGCCCGTCCTCAAATACCGGGCGCGCGGACAGGGTGTTGACATTGAGCGCGCCGCGCGTCTGGCGCCACTGCCGCAACTGGCCGGCCACGGCGTCGTGCAGGCGAAGTTGATCTTCCAGCCCGTCCACGCTGGCGAGCTGTGGCGGTGGGGGCGCCTCGCCATCGAGCCACGCCGACACGCTGTCGTACGTGAGCTTGGCGCGGTTGAGCACCGTTGCCCGGTAGACGCTGGACATGGAGACCGTGCCGTTCGCTTGCACCTGCATCTCGACCACCACGCTCAAGCGCTCTTGGCCTTCATGCAGTGAGGTGAGGTCGGTGGACAGCACCTCCGGCAGCATCGGGAACACTCCGGCTGCCGTGTAGACCGAGGTGGTGTTGAAGGCCGCATGCCCGTCCACCGCGCCGCCTTGCGTTACCTTGGTGTCGACATCGGCCACCGCCACCAGCAGGCGCGTGGCGCCATCGGGCAGCGCTTGGGCCACGCTGAGCTGGTCCAGGTCGCGCGTGTCGTCGTTGTCGATGGAAAACCAGGTCAGGTGGCGCAGGTCGAGGATGGCACTGCTGCGTTCGGGACTGGCCTGGCGCGCGTTTTCTGCCTCTTGCAGGGCCTGCGGCGCAAAGGCGGGCAGCAGGCCCCGGGTAAGCATGGCCTCGATGGCGATTTGCTGGAGGTTGATGGGGTTCATGGGGTTCATAAGAGGCCCGTGGTTGAGTCGCCTCAATGTAACCGCTGGCTTGCCTGCACCGGGTCCCGCGCCTGCAGCACAACGCCACGGTCGGGCCTGTCGCAGCCGGGGGTGGTCAAACATGCGGGCTTTTCAAGCTGCCCCGACCTGCGCACACCGTTCAGCTATGAAATAGCTTGAAATTTATGCAAAATAAGGTTCTAGCCCGCATCCGTATTGCGCTATTAGCTATCATTTTTGAATCCAATTGGCAGCCTGCCGGTGATCCGCCAAATGGCGTCAAAACACCTGGCCAGGGCGTTGGCGCAGATCGGGGACAATGACCCAATTTTTTCGGCAGCCATTTTTGGCTTGGTGCGTTGGGGGAGTCCTGTTTTGTCCAAGATGAATACCGCGGTGGCGGGAAAAGGTGCGGTTGGCACCTTTGCGATGACGCCGGTCGAGTTGCGCGCCAGTTTTTCGCTGGCCAGTATCTTTGCCCTGCGCATGCTCGGGCTGTTCTTGATCTTGCCGGTGTTCGCCATTGAGGCGGCCAAATACCCCGGTGGCGACGACTTGGCCCTGATCGGCCTGACCATGGGGATTTATGGTCTGACCCAGGCGATGCTGCAATTCTTGTACGGCATGGCCTCGGACCGGCTCGGGCGCAAACGCGTCATTATTTTTGGCTTGCTGTTGTTTGCCGTTGGCAGCTTTGTCGCGGCCTGGGCGCCCAGCCTGACTTGGCTGGCGATTGGCCGGGCGCTGCAGGGCGCGGGTGCCGTCTCCGCGGCGGTGACCGCTTTGCTGGCCGACCAGACGCGCGACGAGGTACGCACCAAGTCGATGGCGCTGGTGGGCATCAGCATCGGCCTGATGTTTGCGCTGTCCCTGGTGGCAGCGCCGATGTTGGTGGCGCTGGTTGGGTTGAACGGGCTGTTTGCTGTGACCGGCACGCTGGCCTTGGCGGGCGTGGCCGTGGTGATCTGGTGGGTGCCACCGGAGCCGCAGAAGCACAAGGACATGCCCCGTGGCGGTTTGATGGAGGTGCTGCGCCTGCCGGCCTTGCTGCGGCTGAACTTTGGCGTGTTTGTGCTGCACGCAGTGCAACTGGCGATGTGGATGGCGGTGCCGACGCTGCTGGTGCAGGCTGGCCTGGCGCGCGACCATCACTGGTGGGTTTACCTGCCTGCGGTGCTGGGTTCGTTCGTTGTCATGGGCGGATCGTTGTTCCAGCTGGAAAAGCGTGGTTACCTGCGCGCGGTGTTCTTGCTCTCGATCGCTCTGGCGGCGGCGGTGCAACTGGGTCTGCTGCTGATGGCCTCAACCACGCCCAGCGTCGGGGCGATGGTGGCGCTGCTGTTTGTCTTTTTCTATGGCTTCAATGTGCTCGAGGCAAGCCAGCCGAGCATGGTGTCGCGCTTAGCCCCAGCGCATGCGCGCGGCGCCGCTATGGGGGTTTACAACACCTTGCAGTCGCTGGGCTTTTTTGCCGGCGGCGTGATGGGCGGCTGGCTGGTCAAGCACACCGGCGCGCAGGGCCTGTTCGCGGTCTGCGCCGCTCTCATGGGGCTGTGGCTGCTGGTGGCCTGGCCAATGTCCACGCTGGCGGTGCAGGCGCCGGGGCTCACGCCCAAGGCTGGATAATCAACTGTTTAATAAGGAATAACCATGGCATCCGTCAATAAAGTCATTCTGGTGGGCAACCTGGGGCGCGACCCTGAAATCCGTTACCTGCCCAGTGGCGATCCGGTGGCCAACATCACCATTGCCACCAGCAGCAAGTACAAAGGCAAGACCGGTGAGATGGTCGAAGAAACCGAGTGGCACCGCGTCACCTTTTTCGGCAAACTGGCCGAGATCGTGGGTCAGTACCTGAAAAAAGGCCGCTCGGTCTATGTTGAAGGCCGCATCAAGACACGCAAGTACACCGACAAGGACGGCATCGAAAAGTACGCCACCGACATCATCGCCAATGAGATGCAGATGCTCGGTGGTCGTGAAGGCATGGGCGGCCCGTCCGACGAGGACGAAGGCGCCAGTGGCGGCTATTCCCGTCCAGCGCCAGCATCACGCCCGCAAGCCCCGGCCCCGGCTGCCCGCCCGGCCCCGGCACCAGCGCAGACCAAGCCGAGCAGCGGCTTTGATGACATGGACGACGACATCCCGTTCTAAATAACGCGTTGAAGCGCCCGCCATGAACCAGCCCTATGTGCCCCCGCCCCCCGTGGGTCCGCAAGCGCTGATGGTGGCGCTGGGGCCGCGCGATCCTTTTCGCTGGCTGGCCGCTGGCTGGCGTGACCTGCTGGCGCACCCCGGCATTGGCCTCTTTTATGGTGTTTGTTTCTGGCTCATGGCCAGCGCCCTGGCGGCCCTGTTTCGGGCCAAGCCCGAATACACGCTGTCGCTGGTGTCCGGTTGCCTGCTGCTGGGGCCATTCCTGGCCATGGGCCTGTACGAGGTGAGCCGGCGCCGCGAGCGCGGGCTCCGGCCCGATTTCAAAAGCTCTCTGACCTGCTGGGCCGCGCATATCCGCAGCATGAGCATGCTGGTGCTGGTGCTGATCGTGCTGGAACTGCTCTGGGGGCGCGCCTCGCTGGTCGTGTTTGCGGTGTTCTTCAACACCGGCATGCCGTCCAACACCGGGGTGATGGAGGCCGTGTTCAATCCCGAGAACTGGGAGTTTGTCGCGGTCTACCTTGCGGTGGGTGGGGTATTTGCCGCGCTGGTTTTTTCCACCGCCGTGGTGTCCATCCCGATGATCCTTGACCGCGACACCGATGCCATCACGGCGGCCATCCACAGCCTGCGTGTGGTCTTTGCCAACCCGGGCGTGCTGCTGCTGTGGGGCGTTGTGATCACCGCCCTTGTCATGCTGGCGCTACTGCCCTGGGCCTTGGGCCTGATCGTGGTGGGACCCCTGCTCGGGCATGCCAGCTGGCATGCCTATCGCGGCGCGGTCCTCTGGCAGGAACAGCCGGCGCGGCCAACGCCAGCTGCCGAACTGAACAGCTAAGCACTTTTCGGTTCCCTCTCGACCGCGCCCGCTCAGCCTGCGGGTGGCGCGGGCCTTTCATCGAATTTATGGGGCCTGTTTGTACTGTGGGGGGTATATTGATATACTCCGCACAGTATATTTTTGAGGTGTCCCCATGAGCTTGTTTTCATCGCCCAACGCCGTTCGCTTGACCAGGCTCGCACGCCTCCTGTTGCCGTGGCTCGGCGCCATGGCCCTGTCGGTTGCCGCCGCGCAAGGCGCGATTCAGGTGCCGGTCGCGCCGGCTCAGGTGAAGTCAGTCGGGACCGGCTTTCAACTCGATGGCGTGGTGCAGCCGGTCAAGCAGAGCACGGTGTCGGCCCAGGCGAGCGGTCGGATTTCGAGCTTGCTGGTCAAGGCCGGTGACAAAGTGCGCGCCGGGCAGGTGCTGGCCACGGTGGATGACCGCGAGGCCCAAACCGGTATGCAGAGCAGCCAGGCACAGCTGGCGCAGGCGCAAGCGGGCTTGCACAATGCCCAGGCCAACTTTGACCGCACGCGCGATTTGCGCGCCAAGGGTTTTGTCAGTGCTGCCGCACTCGATACCGCTGACGCGCAGCTCAAGGGTGCGCTGGCCGGGCGTGACCAGGCTGGCGCTGGCGCCCGACAATCCGCCTTGGCGCAGGGCTTCACCCGCGTGACGGCGCCGTTTGACGGCTGGGTGCTGCAAACGCTTGCTGAAGCGGGCGATCTGGCGGTGCCAGGCAAGCCCATCTTGAGCCTGTACGCGCCGCTGCCGATGCGGGTGGTGGTGCAGGTGCCGGTGTCGCGCTCCGCTGCCGCGCGCACCGCTGGTGCGGTTGAACTGCTGTTGCAGGATGGTGCGGGCGTTGGTCAATGGCAGCGTCCTGTGTCCATCAGCACCGTGCCGACGGCCGATCCGGTATCGCAGACGATTGAATGGCGCCTTGAGTTGTCGGCCGAGGCCGCCAAGAACCTGCTGCCGGGCCAGCAGGTGCGGGTCCGTTTTGCCGGGGGGCAGTCCGAGCGCATGCTGGTGCCAGGCAGCGCCGTGCTCAAGCGCGGTGAGTTGACTGCAGTCTATGTGGTGTCCGGCACCGGCTTTGTGCTCAAGGCAGTGCGTCTAGGCGCCGACCACGGCGCCGAAGGGGTCGAGGTGGTGGCGGGATTGAGTGCCGGTGACCGCGTGGCGCTGGAGCCGGTCAGGGCTGGCCTGGCCGGGGCGCAAGCCGTGGCACCTGCACCGGGAGCCAAGTGACATGTCCATGCCCCTCAAACCTTTAGGCGTCTCCGGGCGCATTGCGGCGGCCTTTCAGGGCAACGCCCTCACGCCCTTGCTGGCGCTGGTGGCGTTGTTGCTGGGCTTGTTTGCGGTGTTGGTGACGCCGCGCGAGGAAGAGCCGCAGATCAACGTGACGATGGCCAACGTGATGATTCCCTTTCCGGGGGCCAGCAGTGCCGATGTGCAGAGCTTGGTGGCACGCCCGGCCGAGCAGGTGCTGAGCCAGATCGCTGACATTGAGCACACCTATTCGGTGGCACGGCCCGGTCTGGCAATATTGACGGTTCAGTTCAAGGTGGGGGTGCCGCGCACCGAGGCGCTGGTGCGTTTGTATGACGTGCTCAACGCCAACCAGGACTGGCTGCCGCGCGACCTGGGTGCACTGACGCCGATTGTCAAACCCAAAGGCATTGATGATGTGCCGGTGTTGGGCGTGACCTTGTGGAGCCGCGACACCACGTCGGCCTTTGAGCTGGAACGGGTGGCGCATGCGGTGGAGGCCGAAATCAAAAGCGTGCCCGGCACGCGCGAGGTGCAGACCATCGGCGGCCCGGGCCGGGCCGTGCAAGTGTGGCTGGACCCGGTGCGCCTGCGCGAGCGCGGTGTAGACCTGCTCTCGCTCAAGGCATCGCTGGGCGCCTCAAATTTCGGGATGACGTCCGGCGCGGTGCTCGATACGAGCGGCAAATCGGTGCAAATGCTGACCGTCGAGACCGGCGAGTTCTTGCGTTCCGAGCAGGATGTGGGTGACTTGGTGGTGGGTGTGAGCAAAGGCTTGCCGGTCTATTTGCGTGAGGTGGCCCGAATTGAAACCGGCGCCCAATTGCCGAAGCGCTACGTCTGGTTCACGCCGGGTGCGGGCAGTTCGACAGCGCCTGACGCCAAGCCATCCAGCGCCACGCCCGAGGCGGCTGCATTGCAAGCCGGCAGTGTTTACCCAGCGGTGACGATCAGCGTGACCAAGAAGCCGGGCCAAAACGCGGTGGATGTGTCGCGCGCGGTGCGGGACCGCATTGAGTCCCTGCGCAACACGGTGATCCCCTCCAACATCGAAACCAGTATCACGCGCGACTATGGTGAAACCGCCGCCGAGAAGGCCAACAAGCTGATGCAGAAACTGGCGTTTGCCACCGGCTCGGTGATCTTGCTGGTCGGCCTTGCCCTGGGACGGCGTGAAGCGGTGATTGTTGGCGCGGCCGTGATCCTGACTTTGATGGCCACGCTGTTTGCCTCCTGGGCCTGGGGCTTCACGCTCAACCGCGTCTCGCTGTTTGCCCTGATCTTCTCCATCGGCATCCTGGTGGACGATGCCATTGTGGTGGTCGAGAACATCCACCGGCACCAGCAACTCTCGCCCCATGCCACTTTGAAAGACATAATTCCGCGTGCCGTCGACGAAGTCGGTGGCCCGACCATTCTGGCTACGCTGACGGTGATTGCCGCCTTGCTGCCGATGGCCTTTGTGTCGGGGCTGATGGGCCCCTACATGAGCCCGATCCCGATCAATTCGAGTCTGGGCATGGCGATCTCACTGGCGATCGCGTTCACGGTCACGCCCTGGTTGGCGTTGAAGTTGATGAAGCCGCATCCTCACGCCGGCGCGGCGCATGGTGGCGCTCAGACCAAGGGCCTGGGCCCCAAGCTGCAGAAGCTCTTCAGCCGGGTGCTGGGCCCGTTCCTGGAAAGCGGGCGCAAGCGCTGGCTGCTGCTGGCCGGCGTTCTGGTGGCCATGATGCTCTCGGTGGGCCTGACCCTGGTGCAAGCGGTGGTGATGAAAATGCTGCCCTTTGACAACAAGAGCGAGTTTCAGGTGGTGGTGGAAATGCCGGCGGGCACACCGCTGGAAGACACCGCAGCCACCCTGCATGATCTGGGTGCCTTCCTGGCGCAACAGCCGGAAGTGTTGAACCTGCAAGCCTACGCCGGTACCGCCTCGCCGATCACCTTCAACGGGCTGGTGCGCCAATACTATTTCCGCTCGGATGCCGATCAGGGCGACCTGCAAGTGAACCTGGTGGACAAGAAACATCGCAGCGAACAGAGCCATGTGATTGCACAGCGCCTGCGCGTTGATCTGGAAAAAATTGGCCTCAAGCACAACGCGCGCATCAAGGTGGTGGAGGTGCCCCCAGGTCCGCCGGTGATGTCGCCCCTGGTGGCTGAGGTCTATGGCCCGGATGAAGCCGGACGCCAGCAACTGGCCGCTCGCCTGGCGCAAGCCTTTGCCGCCACGCCCGATATTGTGGGCGTCGACACCTCGCTCAAGGAAAACGCGCCGCGTGCCTACCTTCGCGTGCGGCGCCAGCGCGCCGAATCTCTGGGCATCCCGGTGGCGGTCATTGCGCAAACCGCTGCCATGGCGTTGTCCGGGGTCGATGCGGCGTATCTGCACGATGGCCAGAGCAAGTACCCGGTGCCGGTGCGCCTGCAATTGCCGCTCGAATCCCAGGTCGGGTTGGACGCCCTGCTGGCGATGCCGCTGCGCGCGGCCAACGGTCAGATGGTGCCCTTGAGCGAATTGGTCGAGGTCGAGCGCGGCGTCATTGATAAGTCCTTGTTCACCAAGGACCTCAAGGGCGTGAGCTATGTGTTCGGCGACATGGCCGGTAAGCTCGACTCGCCCTTGTACGGCCTGGCTGCCATTCGCGGCAAGTTGGCCGATGCCGCCTTGCCGGGCATGGGCGAGCTGGGTGAATACTGGATCAATCAGCCTAAAGACCCGTACCGCCAGTACGCGTTGAAGTGGGACGGTGAATCGCAGATCACCTACGAGACCTTCCGCGACATGGGCGCCGCCTATGGCGTCGGACTGATCCTGATCTATCTGCTGGTGGTGGCGCAGTTTCGCAGCTATTTGACACCTTTGGTGATCATGGCGCCGATTCCGCTCACCATCATCGGGGTGATGCCGGGCCACGCGCTGATGGGCGCGCAGTTCACCGCCACGTCGATGATTGGCATGATCGCGCTGGCGGGCATCATCGTGCGCAATTCCATTCTTCTTGTCGACTTTATCGAGTTGCAGGTCGCGCACGGCATGGCGTTCAAGGCGGCGGTGGTTAACTCGGCCGCAGTGCGGGCGCAGCCGATTGCATTGACCGGTCTGGCGGCCATGATCGGCGCTTTCTTCATTCTGGATGACCCGATTTTCAGTGGCTTGGCCGTGACGCTGATATTTGGCATTCTGGTGTCCACCTTGCTCACGCTGGTGGTGATACCGGTCCTTTATTTCGCCTTATACCGCAAGCGTATGGCATCGCGCGAAGACGCGAATTCTTCTCTCGTTCACCCGGTTTAATCTTTTTTTAACCTTAGGAGTATCACCATGACAGTGCAGCGTTACATCGTTGTTTTTGCCGGTTTGTTCATCATGATTTCATTGGCGTTGGGCGTCGAGGGCAGCCCCTTGTTCGTGAGTAAATGGGCGCTGGCCTTCACCGCTTTTGTCGGTCTCAATCTGTTCCAGTCCGGATTCACCAATTTTTGCCCCCTGGGCATCATCCTCAAGAAGCTGGGTGTGCCCGAGTCGAAAATTGGCTGCGTCAACTGAGACCGCAGGCGAATTCGGCAGGGCTACCCTTGCCTTTGTAACTCAAGGAAAATTCAATGACAGTCTTGACAGACTTGGACGCCCGTACCGAGGTGCTCAACCGCCTGCGCCGGGCTGAAGGCCAGATTCGCGGTGTGCAACGCATGATCGAAGAGGGCGAGAGCTGCCTCAAGATCGGCCAGCAGTTCTCGGCCGTGCGCAAAGCGCTTGACAGCACCTATTTGCGCATGACCATGTGCTTCATGGAGCAGGGGCTGGAGAACTGCTTGCAGCCCGATGAGTCTCAGAAAGCGAACATGGAGACCATGCTCAAAGACATGGAAACTTTGCTGGCGCGCATGGGTTGATCTTTTTTTAGGCCAAATCAGGCTGTAGCCCCCGTATCTATTGCGTGAGCAGCTATTGTTAGTGTAGTAGGTGGATAGCCGCATCAAGCGGCAATCACGCCTCCACCCAAGCAGACCTCGCCGTCATACAGCACGGCCGACTGCCCCGGTGTCACGGCCCACTGCGGCTGCGCAAAGGTCAGGCTGAATTGCTCGTCCGCCCCGGCTGCGAGCAGGCACGGCGCATCGAGCTGGCGGTAGCGGGTCTTGGCGTTGAAGGCGCCCGGAGGTGGGGCCGCACCCGCCACCCAGCTGGCATCCTGCGCCGTCAATTGGAACGACTGCAGCCACGGGTGCTCATGCCCTTGCACCACCCACAGCGTGTTGCTTGCCACCTCTTTGCGCGCCACAAACCAGGGCGCATGCTCGCCGCCCCCGCGTTGTGCGCCTTTGGCTTTGAGGCCGCCAATACCCAAGCCTTGACGCTGCCCCAAGGTGTAAAAGCTCAAGCCCACATGCTGGCCGATGGTGCGGCCTTTGTCGTCCTTGATGGCGCCCGGTTCCTTGGCAATGTAGCGGTTCAAGAAATCACGGAATGGTCGCTCGCCAATGAAACAGATGCCGGTGGAGTCCTTCTTTCTGGCGTTCGGCAGGCCGATTTCCAGCGCCAGGCGACGTACCTCGGTCTTCTGCAATTCGCCCACGGGGAACAGAGTTTTCGACAATTGAGCCTGGTTCAACCGGTGCAAAAAATAGCTCTGGTCCTTGGACGGGTCCAGGCCTTTGAGCAGTTCGAAGCGGCCGTCGCCTGCCTGGGCTTGCGCCGCATCGAGCACGCGATCATCCGGTGCGACACAACGCACCCGGGCGTAATGGCCAGTGGCGATTTTCTCGGCACCCAAGCGCAATGCATGTTCCAGAAATGCCTTGAACTTGATCTCGGCATTGCACAGAATGTCCGGGTTCGGCGTGCGCCCGGCCTGGTACTCGCGCACGAATTCGGCAAAAACGCGGTCTTTGTATTCGGCAGCAAAGTTGACGTGTTCAATCTCGATGCCGATCACATCGGCCACGGCGGCGGCGTCGATAAAGTCGATGTTGGAGGAGCAGTAGTCGCTGTCATCGTCATCCTCCCAATTCTTCATGAAGATGCCAACGACCTCATAGCCCTGCTGTTTGAGCAGCCAGGCGGTCACGGCCGAGTCGACCCCTCCGCTCAATCCCACCACCACTCGTTGCCCACTGTGTCGCTTGTTCATAGGGGTGAGATTATCCTTGCCTGTTGGCAAGGACGGTTGGCGCCGGCAAATCTCAGTCAGTGATGCTGGCGTCGGCGCTGACCAGGCGCAAAGGGTAGCGCTTGCCATCCAGGTAGTCTTCAATGCAGCACAGCACCATCGGGCTGCGCAGGCGCGCGCTGTTTGCCCGGATTTCTGCCAGCGTCATCCAGAGCGTGCGCACAATGCCGTGGTCCAGTTGGCGCGTTGGATCGGGGGCGCCGAGCTCGCCGCAAAAGGCAAAGCGCATGTAAGTTATTTCTTCCAGGTTGGCCTGTTGCTGGCGCTGGCGCGACAGGTAGACCCCCACCAGCGCCGTGGGCGAAAAAACGTAGCTGGTTTCTTCCAGCGTTTCACGGCGGCAGGCCTGCTCAGGGGTCTCTCCGCAGTCCAGGTGGCCGGCCGGGTTGTTCAGCCGCAGGCCATCAAAGGTCTCTTCTTCGACCAACAAAAAACGCCCGTCGTGTTCAATGATGGCGGCGACGGTGACGTTGGGTTTCCAGCGAGTAGTCATGTCCGGATTCTGCCGCACAGGTCGCGGGCCAACCCGAAAATTGCCCAGTCTTTGATTCAAGTCATGCTTTGCCTGCCCGGCAACGGGGGCAAACTAAGTTAAGCTCTTGGGCGCAGCGTTTGCCGCGGTTCGTGCCGCCGGACAGGCGCCGAACACGTAGTTGAAAAATCCAATTGAGGAGTCGTTTTATGCAAACTGGCGTACCTAACGCGACGGTACCGGGAATCTCCCCGGCGGCCGTTACCCCCAAATCACCGCAACGAATTGGCGTACCACGCGAAGTCTTCCCCGGTGAAAAACGCGTGGCCACGGTGCCTGAGTCGGTTGAAAAACTGATCAAGCTGGGCTTCACTGTCGCCGTTGAATCGGGCGCGGGAGATGCGTCCAACTTCAGCGACGAGGTCTACCGCGCCGCTGGCGCGGAAATCATTAGCGGAGCCGCGGCACTCTGGGCAGCATCCGATATGGTGTTCAAGGTGCGCGGTCCGACCCCGGACGAAGTCGCGCTGATGCACGAAGGCCAGGCCTTGGTTAGCTTCATCTGGCCGGCGCAAAACCCCGAATTGATGCAGCAGCTCGCCGCCAAAAAGGTGACCGTGCTTGCCATTGACGCGCTGCCGCGCACGCTGAGCCGCGCCCAGAAGATGGACGCGCTGACCTCCCAAGCCGGTGTCGCCGGCTACCGCGCCGTCATCGAGGCGGCCAACGCTTTTGGCCGTTTCTTCAGCGGCCAGATCACGGCTGCAGGCAAGGTGCCGCCAGCCAAGGTCTTCATTGCGGGTGCAGGCGTTGCCGGACTGGCAGCGATCGGCACTGCGGCCAGCCTGGGCGCCATCGTTCGTGCCAATGACACCCGTGCTGAAGTGGCCGACCAGGTCGTGTCGCTGGGCGGTGAATTTGTCAAGGTTGACTATGTTGAAGAGGGCTCAGGCGGGGGCGGCTACGCCAAGGTCATGAGCGAGGGCTTCCAGCAAGCCCAGCGTGAGATGTACGCCAAACAGGCCAAAGATGTAGACATCATCATCACCACCGCGCTGATCCCGGGTCGGCCAGCGCCCAAGCTCATCACGGCCGACATGGTCAAGAGCATGAAGCCCGGCAGCGTGATCGTCGACATGGCGGCCGAGCAAGGCGGCAACTGCGAGCTGACAGTGCCCGGCCAAGCGGTCGTGACGCACGGCGTGACCATCGTCGGCTACACCGACCTGGTCTCGCGCCTGGCAAAGCAGTCATCCACGCTGTATGCCAGCAACCTGTTTCGCCTCACCGAGGAGCTGTGCAAGACCAAGGACGGCATCATCAACGTCAACATGGAAGACGAGGCCATCCGCGGCCTGACCGTGACCAAAGACGGCAGCATCACCTGGCCGGCACCGGCGCCCAAGGTAGCGGCGCCTGCAGCCGTTGCGGCCAAACCGGCAGCCGCTGTGGCCAAGCCCAAGGGTGGGCATGGTCAGAGCAGCGAGCCGTCTTCCGGCACCAGTATGGCGCTCATGTTCGGCGCGGCGGCGGCCATTTTCTGGCTCATCGGCGCGAACGCACCGGCGGCATTTCTGTCGCATTTCACAGTGTTCGTTCTGGCCTGTTTTGTGGGCTACATGGTGGTCTGGAACGTCAAGCCTGCCTTGCATACGCCGCTGATGAGCGTGACCAACGCCATCAGCAGCATCATTGCGATTGGCGCGCTGGTGCAGGTGTCCCCTTGGGTTGGCGCAGCCGATCGACCCAATGACTTGATCAGCTGGGTGGCGGCCGCGGCGATTGTGCTCACGGCGATCAATATGTTCGGCGGCTTTGCCGTTACCCAGCGCATGCTGGCCATGTTCCGTAAATAAGGGAGACGACAAATGTCTGCAAGTTTGGCAACGGTCTCCTATATTGGAGCCACAATTCTTTTCATCCTGAGCCTGGGCGGCTTGTCCAACCAGCAAACCGCCTTGCGCGGCAACCTCTACGGCATGGTTGGCATGACCATCGCCGTGCTCGCCACGGTGTTTGGCCCGCAAGTCACCGCCGCCGGTATCCCGTGGATCATTGGCGCCATGCTGATCGGTGCCGTCATCGGCCTGTACGCCGCGCGCACGGTGCAAATGACGCAAATGCCCGAACTGGTGGCCCTGATGCACAGCATGGTCGGTCTGGCCGCGATGCTGGTCGGTGTCGCCACTTTTATCGATCCGACGGCGTCCTTCCATTGGGCGGATGGCCAAGGCATCCCTTTGACTTCGGCGGAAGAATCGATCCACAAGATCGAAATCTACATCGGTATCCTGATTGGAGCGGTTACTTTCTCCGGCTCCATCGTGGCGTTTGGCAAGCTTTCTGGGCGTATCGGCGGCAACCCGCTGCTGTTGCCGGGACGGCATTGGCTGAATCTGGTCGGTTTGCTGGTTGTGATCTATTTTGGACGCGAATTTGTAAACGCCCATACCATCGCTGACGGCATGGTGCCGTTGATCGTGATGACGGTGATTGCCTTGCTGTTTGGTATCCACATGGTGATGGCCATTGGCGGGGCCGACATGCCGGTGGTGGTCTCCATGCTCAATAGCTACTCGGGTTGGGCCGCAGCGGCGACCGGTTTCATGCTGTCCAACGACCTGCTGATCGTCATTGGTGCCCTGGTAGGCTCCAGCGGTGCCATCCTGTCCTACATCATGTGCAAGGCGATGGCCCGCAGTTTCATCAGCGTGATTGCCGGTGGTTTTGGTACCACCAGTGCGACCCCGAAACCGGCCGGTGATGCAGCCCAACCTGCCGGTGAAGTAACGCCGATCAGCAGTGTGGAAACGGCTGAACTGCTGCGCGAAGCCAAGAGCGTGGTCATTGTTCCTGGCTATGGCATGGCGGTGGCTCAGGCCCAGCACACGGTCTATGAAATCACCAAGCATCTGCGTGAAAAGGGTGTCAACGTGCGTTTTGGCATCCACCCGGTGGCCGGCCGCATGCCCGGCCACATGAATGTGCTGCTGGCTGAAGCCAAGGTGCCCTATGACATCGTGTTCGAAATGGACGAGCTCAACGACGACTTCCCCAAGACCGATGTGGTCATGGTGATCGGTGCCAACGACATCGTGAACCCCGGCGCTCAGGACGACCCGACCAGCCCGATAGCCGGCATGCCTGTTCTCGAAGTCTGGAAAGCCAAGACCTCGATCGTCATGAAGCGCAGCATGGCATCGGGCTACGCTGGCGTGGACAACCCCCTGTTCTACAAAGAGAACAACCGCATGCTCTTTGGCGACGCCAAGAAGATGCTCGATGAAGTGCTGATTGCGTTGAAGTCCTGATACCGCGATGTAGGAGTCCCTTGCCCGCGGGGAAGGGCCGCAGTGACGCGTTTTTAAACCCCTAAAGGTGGGCTCTGCGCTTTCAGCTGAGCCCCTTTTTTCTTTTGATGATTAGGGGAAACACCCTCACGCCATTGAGGTTGTTCACGCCAAAATGGCGTTTTTTATCAACTTCGAGGAAACATCATAATGACAGACCGTATTTGGCTGAACAGCTACCCCAAAGGCGTGCCTGCTGACATTGATCCAGGTCAATACGCATCAATGGTCGAGATGATGGAGGAGAGCTTCAAGAAGTTTGCCGGTCGTACCGCCTACAGTTTCATGGGCAAGGCCCAGACCTACGCGCAGGTTGACAGTTTGAGTCAGGCCTTTGCCGTCTACTTGCAAGGCCTGGGCCTGTCCAAGGGCGACCGGGTCGCGGTGATGATGCCCAATGTGTTGCAGTACCCGATTGCCGTAACCGCCATCCTGCGCGCTGGCTACACCCTGGTCAATGTCAACCCGCTGTACACCGCGCGTGAACTGGAGCACCAACTTAAAGACTCCGGCTCCAAAGCCATTGTCATTCTGGAAAATTTTGCTTCCGTGTTGCAAAAGTGCATTGCCGCGACGCCGGTCAAGCACATCGTGATTTGCGCGATGGGCGACCAACTGGGCCTGCTCAAGGGCACCTTGGTCAACTATGTGGTGCGCAACAAGAAGAAGCTGGTGCCCGCGTTCTCGCTGCCCAGCGCCGTGCGCTTCAACGCCGCTATTGCCAAGGGCAGCAGCGGGACCCTGAAAAAAGTCGTGCTCAAGCCGACCGATGTGGCGGTGCTGCAATATACCGGTGGCACCACCGGCGTCTCCAAGGGTGCGGTTTTGTTGCACCGCAATCTGGTGGCCAATCTGTTGCAGGCGGATGCCTGGTTCCAGCCGGCGCTGAAAAAGATTCCCGCTGCAGAGCAGATCACTTTGGTATGTGCCTTGCCGCTGTACCATATTTTTGCCTTCACAGTCGGCATGATGATGTCGATGCGCCTGGGTGGCAAGCTGATCCTGATTCCCAATCCGCGCGACCTGCCCGCCGTGCTCAGCGAACTGGCCAAGCACACGATCCATGTGTTGCCAGCGGTCAACACCCTGTTCAATGGTCTGGCCAACCATCCCGACTTCAACAAGGTCAACTGGAGCAATCTGGTTGTGTCCGCAGGAGGTGGTACCGCGGTGCAAAGTGCCGTGGCCAAGCTCTGGTTCGAAAAGACCGGTTGCGCCATTGCCGAGGGCTACGGCCTGAGCGAGACCTCGCCCATTGCAACCTCCAACCCGGTCGACGTCACCGAGTACTCCGGCACGATCGGTGTGCCGGTGTCCAGCACCTATCTGAAATTGCTCGATGACGACGGCAACGAAGTGCCGGTCGGCCAGTCCGGCGAGATCGCCATCAAGGGCCCGCAGGTGATGGCAGGTTATTGGCAGCGCCTTGATGAAACTGCCAGCGTCATGACAGCCGACGGTTATTTCAAGTCGGGTGACATCGGCGTGATGGATGAGCGCGGCTTCTTCAAGATTGTGGACCGCAAGAAGGACATGATTTTGGTGAGCGGCTTCAATGTATTCCCGACCGAACTTGAAGACGTGGTGTCCCAACTCGAGGGCGTGATGGAGTGTGCTTGCGTCGGTGTTGCTGACGTCAAGTCCGGCGAGGCCGTGAAGTTGGTGATCGTCAAAAAAGACCCGAACCTGACTGAAGCGCAGGTGCGGGCCTACTGCAAAGAAAACCTCACTGGTTACAAGCAGCCCAAGGTCATCGAATTCCGCGCTGAACTGCCCAAAACACCGGTTGGCAAAATCCTGCGCCGCGAATTGCGCGACAAGTAACAGGCAAGAAGCCAGCTATGCGCAAGCCGGTTCTTGGCATCATTGGCGGCAGTGGTGTTGAAGACATTGAAGGGCTGGTCAACAAACGCTGGCAGCCGGTTGACTCGCCGTTTGGCGCGCCTTCGGATGCGCTGCTGCTGGGGGAACTCGATGGTCAGCCGCTGGCGTTTTTGCCGCGCCACGGTCGCGGCCATCGCATCCCGCCCTCTGAAATCAACTACCGCGCGAACATTGACGTGCTCAAACGCGCCGGCGTCACGGACCTCATTTCAGTCAGTGCCGTGGGCTCGCTGCGCGAAGACTTGCCGCCCGGCATGTTCGTGATCGTTGATCAGTTCATTGACCGAAGCTTCGCCCGCGAAAAAAGCTTCTTTGGCACCGGGCTTGTGGCTCACGTCTCGATGGCGCACCCAGTTTGCAGGCGTCTCGGGGATCACCTTGAGGCTGCAGCGGGCGAGGCCGGCATCGACGTCGTTCGGGGCGGCACTTACCTGGTGATGGAGGGCCCGCAGTTTTCGAGTCTGGCCGAATCCAAACTCTACCGCAGTTGGGACTGCGACGTGATTGGCATGACCAACATGCCGGAGGCCAAGTTGGCGCGCGAAGCCGAGTTGTGCTACGCGGCCGTCGCCATGGTCACCGATTTTGACTGTTGGCACCCTGATCACGATGCCGTCAGCGTGGAGGCGATCATCAAGGTGCTGCTGGCCAATGCAGACAAGGCGCGCAGCCTGGTCAAGACCGTGGCGCCGCGCCTGCAGACCGACACCGCTGCACCCGCTTGCGGCTGCCGCAGTGCGCTCGAGCATGCACTGATCACGGCGCCAGAGGCGCGCGATCAAGCGCTGGTGCGGCGTCTGGACGCCGTGGCTGGGCGGGTGCTGGGGCGCTGATGGCGCTTGTTCACGCCAATCCCAAACCAGGTGAGCCGGCATTGCGCCAAGCGATGGTGGCCGCAGCCCGGCAACTGAGCGCACAAGGTCTCAACCGGGGCGCGACCGGCAATATTGGCGTGCGTTGTGGCGCCTCGTTCTTGATCACGCCCTCGGGTGTCCCGGCTGAAGAGTTAACACCCGAGGCGATGGTGGCGATGGATTTTTCGGGCGCCACCCTGGACCCCGGCAAGCCGTCGAGCGAGTGGCGTTTCCATCGTGACATCCTTGCCACGCGGCCGGATATTGGCGCTGTGGTGCATACGCACGCACGCTTTGCGACCGCACTGGCCTGTCTGCAGCGCGAAGTCCCGGCCTTTCACTACATGATTGCGGTGGCGGGCGGCGACACGATTCGCTGCACGCCCTACGCCATCTTTGGCAGCCAGGAACTCTCAAGCCTGGCATTGCAAGCCCTCGAAGATCGCAAAGCCTGTTTGCTTGGCAACCACGGCATGATTGCACTCGGCGTCGATCTGCAAGATGCGCTGGCTGTGGCGGTGGAGGTCGAGTCGCTGTGTGAACAATATTGGACCGCCCTGCAACTGGGGCAGCCGAACATCCTCTCAGCCAGCCAGATGCAGGAGGTGTTGGAGAAGTTCAAAGGTTATGGCCGGGCGCAAGACCTGCAAAGCGCACCGGCTGCTTTGGCCAGCCATCAGGGGTAACTCAGGCATGACACAACAAGGCGTGATCGAGCCACCGGCAATCGAGACCCTGCGCTGGGTCGAAGGCCACTTGGAGATGATCGATCAACGCGTGTTGCCAGCGCGCTTTGAGTATGTGCGCTATGCCAGCGCCGCCCAGGTCGCGCAGGGCATTCGGGCCATGGTGGTTCGTGGCGCGCCAGCCATTGGTTGCGCGGCGGCCTACGGCGTCGCGTTGGAGTCTCTGGCCTTGCGCCACTTGGCGCCGACTGCCTTTGCAGCCGGCATGGAGCGAGGCTTTGAGGTGCTGGCGGCGAGCCGGCCCACGGCCGTCAATCTGTTCTGGGCGCTCGATCGCATGCGTCGCGTCTGGCAGGCTGACGAGCAGCGCAGCGTCGCTGAAGTGGTTGACTGCCTGGTCGCCCAAGCGCACGAGATTGCCTTTGACGACGTTCGCATCAATCGCGCCATGGGGGCCCACGGCGCCGCGTTACTGGCCGACGGCGCCCGGGTGCTGACGCACTGCAACGCGGGGGCTCTGGCAACCGCCGGGCACGGCACGGCGCTGGGCGTGATCCGCTCTGCGGTCGAAGCCGGCAAGCGCATTTCAGTGATTGCGGATGAAACCCGGCCTTTTCTGCAGGGCGCTCGGCTGACCGCTTGGGAGATGGTGCAAGAAAAAATCCCAGTGACTTTGATTACCGACAACATGGCCGGGCACCTGATGAGCCGGGGTGAAATCGATGCGGTCGTGGTCGGCACCGACCGCGTGGCGGCCAACGGCGATGTGGCCAACAAGATCGGCACCTACATGGTGGCGGTGCTGGCGCAGCGCCACGGCATCCCGTTTTATGTGGCGTGTCCGCTGTCCACCATCGATTTAAGCATTGCGGATGGCGCCGCGATTCCGATTGAAGAACGTGATGCCGAGGAGGTCACGGGATTTCGGGACTGCCAGTGGGCCGCCAAGGGTGTCCAGGTCCGCAACCCGGCGTTTGACGTGACGCCCTTTGATCTGGTCACGGCGCTGATCACCGAAAAAGGCGTGGTGATGAGGCCCGATCAAATCAGTATTGCAGGGCTTTTCGCTGACTGAGGGTTTGCCGGGTGACAGTTCTGGACACTGTCGGCCAGAAAGCGGCCCTCACGACCTGCGAACGAAGGACTCGCGCCGAATTACTTCAACCAGCCGCGCTTTCTGAAATACCACATGGGCACCAGCGCACTGGCCACCATCAGCGCCAGCGCATAGGGGTAGCCCAGCGCCCAGTCGAGTTCGGGCAGGTACTTGAAGTTCATGCCGTAGATACTTGCAATCAGTGTGGGCGGCAGCAGCGCGACACTGGCGACCGAGAAGATTTTGATGATCTTGTTCTGGTTGATGTTGATAAAGCCGACCGTGGCATCCATCAAGAAGTTGATCTTGTCAAACAAGAATGCGGTGTGCGAATCGAGCGAATCAATGTCTCGCAGAATTTGCCTGGCATCTTCAAACTGTTCGCTGCTCAGCATCTTGCTGCGCATCATGAAACTCACGGCACGGCGCGTGTCCATCGCGTTTCGGCGGATGCGCCCGCTCATATCCTCGTGGCGCGCAATGGCGCCAAGCACTTCGCCGGCCATGGCGTCCGTCACATCGCCTGACAGCACCTTGTTGCTCACGGTTTCCAGGTTGTCGTAAATGCCTTCCAGCGTGTCGGCTGAATACTCCGCGTCGGCATCAAACAGCTTGAGCAGCACTTCCTTGGCGTCTTCAATCAGACCCGGGGCGCGGCGCGCGCGCATGCGCAAGAGCCGAAACACCGGCACGTCTTCGTCGTGAATTGAAAACAGAACGCCCATGCTCTTGAGTTCAACGTTCACCAAATTCAGAATGAAGGCGACCCGCACGGTATGCGGCTCATCGTCGTCGGCCACCAAAAAGTCGCTGCGAATGTGCAGGTCGCCATTGTCTTCCCGGTAAAAGCGGGCCGATTCCTCGATGTCTTCGTCCATCGCGTCTTCGGGAATCGACAAGCCGTAGTGCTGCTTGATCCAGCGCTTTTCTTCCAGCGTGGGGGACTCAAGGTCAACCCAAATCGGCTGGAACTTGGCCAGTTCTTCCAGCGAATCGATCTCTTCTTGGAACAGCCGGCCATTGGCCAGCGTAAAGATGTTGAGCATTGCTCACTCCCGGTTATTGGTTTGCATCTGGCAGGACTTTTGAGGTTTTTGCTTCCAACCCCGATGCAGTCAAGGCGGGCTGAAAGCTAACAACGGGGGCAAGGCTTCAAAGCGTGGTTTTTGGTGAGTTGAGCAGCGGAAATTATCGCATTGCAAGACCGACGGGTTCGGGCCGGTAGTGCCAATAATCTGCATTTGGGTGGCGCAAGCCGATTTTCATATACTTGTGGCCTTGCTTCGCGCACCTGCTGGCCGCCTTGGCCGTTGCGGGGGGCGTATGCTCCGTCTATTCAAACTATCGCACCATGTCTACTGCCGCCAACTTGCCTGCTTGCCCCCAGTGCACCCTTGAAAATACCTATCCCGATGGCGCTGGCGACCACGAGGTGGACTGCAAGACCGACCAGGGCGCGTTCATGCTCAAGGCCGAGTTCCTGAAAAAAGCCTGAGCCTGGCCTGACAACCCTTCGCCATGGCCGCCACGACCCTGCATTCGCGTTACTGGGCTGATCTGTCCACGCGGGACTTTGCGCAACTGATCGCGAATGGGCAAGCCGAGAAGACCATCGCCGTGCTGCCGGTGGCCGCTACCGAGCAGCATGGCCCGCACCTGCCGCTCAAGGTGGACACGGTGCTGGTGGACGGCATCGTGGCGTCGGCCTTGCCGCACTTGGCAACAGACTTGAAGGTGCTGTTCCTGCCGACGCAAGCGGTCGGTTTGAGTCCGGAGCACGCCCGCTTTCCCGGCACCTTGATGCTCAAGAATGAAACCATCCTGCGGCTTTGGACCGACATTGGCGAGTCGGTCGCGGCTACCGGCATCCAGAAGCTGCTGCTGTTCAACAGCCATGGCGGCAATGTCAGCGTGATGGACCTGGTGGCGCGCGATCTGCGCGCGCGCTTTGACATGCTGGTGTACAGCGTCAGCTGGTTCAACTTGCCTTTGACGGATGCGCAGGGGCAGGACGTTAACGCCTTGTTCAGCTTGGAGGAGCATCGCTTCGGCATCCATGCGGGAGACATGGAGACTTCCATGATGCTGGCGCTCGACCCTGCACGGGTAGACATGGCGCAGGCGCAGGACTTTCATTCCAGTTCCCAGGACCGGGCAAACAAATTCGCCATCTTGGGCAATGGCAAGAGCGCCAAGCTTGGGTGGCAAATGCAGGACTACAACCCGAGCGGGGCGGTGGGCAATGCGGCGGTTGCGACGGCCGAGAAAGGGCGCGCGCTGGTGGACGCCGCCGGACGCAGCCTGGCGCGGCTATTGACGGAGATGGACCAGTTGCCGTTGAGCACACTGGTGTCCGGGCCAGCCCCGAGCGGGCGCTGACCGACTCTTGCCACATCACCCGCGTCGGTTCGCTTAACTCATGCTGGTTTCTTACGACTTGTTCGCCCTGGGCGCGGCCGCCTGCTGGGCGCTGGGCAGCGTCACGTCGGTCACGCCTTCGCGCCATCTGGGTGCCTTTGCCTTCACGCGCTGGCGCATGCTGATGGTGGCGCTGATGCTGTGGGCGGTGGTGTTTGTGAGCGGTGGCTGGCGCACTTTTTCATCGGGTGCCTGGGGCGTCATGGCGATCAGCGGTCTGATCGGCATTTTTGTCGGCGATACCGCGTTGTTTGCCGCGATGAACCGGCTCGGGCCGCGCCGCGCTGGCGTCCTGTTTGCGACCCATGCGGTATTCAGCGCGCTGCTGGGTTTCTGGCTTTTGCACGAGCGCATGAGCCTGCAAGCGCTGTGGGGTGGCGTCTTGACGCTGGTGGGCGTGATGACGGCGATTGTGCTCGGGCGCCATAAAGAGGAAAGCCACGCCTGGGAGGCCGATCAAGGCCCCGTGGGCGCCGGCGTGCTGCTGGCGCTGCTGGCGGCGCTGTGTCAGGCGGTCGGCTCCCTGATCGCCAAGCCGGTGATGATGACCGATGTGGACCCGGTGATGGCCTCGGCCGTGCGCGTGACCGTAGCAACCTGCGCTCATTTTGTGCTGCTCGGCGCGGGCTTTCGCGCGGCTCGCGCGCAACAGCCACCGACGCTGCGGGTGCTGGCGCAGACCGGGCTCAACGGTTTCATTGCCATGGGTGTGGGCATGACCTTGATTTTGCTGGCGCTGCAAAAGGGCGACGTCGGCATGGTGGCGATCTTGTCCTCGGTGTCGCCGGTGCTGGTGTTGCCGCTCTTGTGGCTGCACCTGGGGCGTGCGCCCGCGCCAGGCGCCTGGCTGGGGGCGTTCATGACGGTAGCCGGCACCGCGCTCATCTTGCTGCGCTGACGCTGGCTCTGAGCGATAGCGTCTCAGGCGTGCGTGATCATTGAGGCGTGCTCCGGCTGATCCAGATGCGCCAGCGCGTTGAAGGTCAGCAGGCTGTGGCGCTTCGGGTTGAAGGCGAACTCGGTGACGGCGCTGTTGCGGATGCGTAGGTTGAGCTCGATCGTGGTCTCCGGTGTGGTGCCCAGCACATGGCCGATGGCCGTGGCGATGGGGCCACCGCTGGAGACGATCAGGACATGGCCGCTGCAATGCTTGCGGACATGGTCCAGCGCGCTGACGACCCCATGCTGAAACTCGCGGTAGCTGGGCATGCCCACCGGGCTGACGACACCGTTCATCCACTGCGTCAGGCCATCGCGCAGCAGGCGAAAGTGGTGCCGGTAGAGCTCGGGCGTGTCGGGTTTTTTCAAAGGGTAGGGGTGCACGGTGGCGATCAGCGCCAGGCTGTCAAATTCGTTCAAGCCTGGCCAAAACAGGGGCGCTGTCGCTGTGCCCTTTGCCCCATGCAGCCCCTCGCAGATACCGGCGTAGGTCTGCGTGTGGCGCTTGAGCGTGCCGGTCAGCACGGTGTCAAAGCTCAGCCCTTTGTCACGCCAGTACTGGCCCAGCCGCACGCTTTGCTGATGGCCCATCGGGCTGAGCTGGTCATAATTTTCTGCGCCAAATGAAGCCTGGCCGTGGCGTACAAGGTAAAGGTGTCCCATGCCGGTAATTTATAAGAAATCGGGCTGTAGCCCTTGTCGCGTAAGCGACGAAAGCTACAAATAAAATAGCATTTAGAGCCTGACGTGGCCGTCGATGCAGGTGACGGATTGGCCGCCGACCCAGACTTGACCCGTGGCGTCTTGCTCAATGTGCACGCGCCCGGCGCGGCCCAGGCAAGTGCCTTGCGCGGCGATATAGCTGCTGGGCGCGAGGCCCTCGGCAATCAGCCACTGCGCCAGGCTGGCGTTGAAGCTGCCGGTGACCGGGTCTTCGTTGACCATCACATCGTTGGCAAAAAATCGCACTTCGACCTGCGGTTCAGCGCGTGGCGCGACATCAACTGCTGCGGGTGTGGTTGAGCCAAAAGCGCGCGCTTCGCGGTTGGAGCGCTTGATAAGCCCGTTGCCGGTTGATGCACCCGTCACAGCCGCCAGACCGACACCGCTGACGCCCGCAGCAACCATCCAGAGCCGCAGCGCCGCCAGATCGGGCTCCAACTGCAGCACCGCATCTGTACTGCTGAGCAGCATGCCAAAGTGGCACGGGCCATTGCTGAGCCGTTGGGCGGTCAAAACTTGATCACGGCCCAGGCCCAGCGCTGCGGCCAGACGGGCCACGGCCTCGGGCTCGGGCTGGCCGCGCGTGAGGGCGGGGGCGGCGAAGGCCAGTTGCGTGGCGCTGCGACGGATGCGCACCATCCCGACCTGGCATTGCTGCACGATCAGTTCCGGGTGCTGGGGCGTGCCACCGTGCTCCAGCCAGGCGTGGCAGCTGCCCAGCGTGGGGTGGCCGGCAAAAGGCATCTCATAAGCCGTGGTGAAGATGCGCAGCTGATAGTCCGCACCCGCAGCAGCAGCCTGGGCACTGGGGGGCAGCACAAAGGTGGTTTCCGACAGATTGGTCCAGCGCGCGAAATGCTGCATCTCGTCGTCGCTCAAGCCCGTGCCGTCGAGCACCACCGCCAGCGGGTTGCCCAGATAAGGCGTGTCGGTGAAAACATCAACTTGCTTGAAAGCCCGGTCCAGAGCCGTAAGGGGGGGGCCGCTTGTCATAAGGTGGCGGCGTAGGTCTTGAGGGCCAGCGCCAATGCGCCCACGCCCCGGTGAATTTCGTCCACGCTGGGGGTCACAAAGGACAGGCGCAGCGTGCGCGGGTCACCATGGTCGGCATAAAACGGCGCGCCGGGCACAAAGGCCACGCCTTGCGCAACGGCAAAGGGCAACAGGTCGACGGCGTTCATGCCCTTGGGCAATCGAGCCCACAAAAACATGCCGCCTGCCGGGGTGTTCCAGGTCGGCGACTGGTCCGGCTGGCCATTGGCGTCCGGAAAGTGCTGCGCCAGAGCCTGCAGCATGGCATCGCGTTGGGATTTGTAGAGCGCGCGGATGGTGGGCACATGGCGGTCCAGAAAGCCGTCTTTCATCACCTCGGCAATCATGCGCTGGTTGAACCCGGGGCTGTGCAGGTCGGCGGCCTGCTTGGCTTGCAGAAGTTTGGGGTAGACCGCCTGGGGCGCGACCACAAAACCCAGTCGCAAGCCCGGCGCCAGCACCTTGGAGAAAGAGCCCAGGTAGATGCAGCCGTCCGGGTTGCGCGCGGTCAGGGGCGCGGGCGGCGGCGCGTCAAACCACAGGTCGCCATAGGGGTTGTCTTCAATCAGGGGCAGGCCGCGTTCGCTGGCCAGGGCGCTGAGCGCGGCCCGGCGGCTCTCGCTCATGGTGCGGCCGGTAGGGTTTTGGAAGTTGGGCAGCACGTACAAAAAGCGCGCATCGCTGGCCTTGGTGCTGAGGTCGGCGATGTCCACGCCGCCATCATCGCTGACCACGCTCACCACCTGGGGCTCCATCGGCATGAAGGCCATGACCGCGCCCAGGTAGGTGGGGGACTCCACCAAAATCTTGCTGTTGGCGTCGATCAGCACCTTGGCCACCAGGTCCAGGCCCTGCTGCGAGCCGGTGGTGATCAGGACTTGGGCCGGGTCCACGTTCCAGGGCAGCATCTCAGCCACGCTCTCGCGCAGCGGGCCAAAACCCTCGCTGGCCGCATATTGCAGGGCCCCCGCCGGGTCATCCCGGAGCACCTTGGCGCAGGCGGCATCGAACTCGGCCACGGGAAAGGTCTTGCTCGATGGCAAGCCACCGGCAAAACTGATGATGCCGGGGCGCTCGGTCACCTTGAGGATTTCGCGGATGACGGACGGGTTCATGCGCTCGGCGCGGCGCGCCAGGTGCCAGGGGGAGTGGTTGGTCGTGGGGGTCATGGGGTCTGGTCTCAGTAGGGGGTGGCAGCGTGTGGGGTGGACAAGGCCCAACGCGCGGCACTGCGGGCGTGCAGCGCGGTGGTGTCAAACAGTGGCAGTGCGCAGTGCTGCGGCTGCACCAGCAGGGCGATTTCGGTGCAGCCCAGAATGATGGCTTGTGCGCCGCGTGCGCTCAGCTCGGCGATCACCTGCAGATAAGCGTCGCGTGAGGCCGCTAGCACCTGGCCCAGGCACAACTCCGCGTAGATCACCCCGTGGACGAGCTCGCGCTGCGGCGCGTGAGGGGTCAACACCGTCAAACCATGTTGTTCGAGCCGCTCGCGGTAAAAATCCTGTTCCATGGTGAAGCGCGTGCCCAGCAAGCCGACGCTGGTGTAGCCTGCCTGCTTGATCGCCATTGCCGTGGGGTCGGCAATGTGCAGCAAGGGGATGTTCACCGCGCTGGAGATCGCGCTCGCCACCTTGTGCATGGTGTTGGTGCACAGCACCAGTGCGTCGGCGCCAGCGCCTTCGAGCTTTTGCGCGATCTCAGCCAGCAGGGCGCCAGCGGCCTCCCATTGACCCGTAGCCTGGAGTTGTTCGACCTCGGCAAAGTCCACGCTGTACAGGATGATCTTGGCCGAGTGCAGTCCTCCCAGCTGTTCTTTCACTGCCCTGTTGATCTCACGGTAGTAAGGCACGGTGGACTCCCAGCTCATGCCGCCGATGAGACCCAGTGTTTTTTGTTCAGCATTGTTCATGGGTGCATTCTCTTACAGCGAAAGGCCTGGTTGATCGCGGCGGCGCACGGGGCCTGGGCGCCAGGTCGCTCATCCGGCTGACACCTACGCCTGAAAACCACAATTTTTTATAAGAAATTTGGCCTTAGCCCACGTCCATGCTGAACATAACGCTATATTATAAATAGCAACATTAAAAACCCCAGATGCACGCTGCAACGGCGTGCCAGGCCCCAAGTGCCGTCGTGCAGGGCGCGCTCGATGCTGACGGCCAGCGCCTGCTCGGGGCTTCTTAGCCGATGTAATTGAAGAGTGAAAGCTTTTGGACCTGCGCGTAGGACTGCAGCGCCGCCTGGTAGCCGGTCTGCTGGTTCTGAAAGTCCGAGATGCCTTTGACCATGTCGAGGTCTTCAGCGCGCGAGCGGTCGGCCTCAAGCTGGATGGAGCGCTTGTCCTGGTTGTCGCTGATGCGGTCGGCGCGGTTGAGCAGTTCACCGGCCTGGCCGCGAACCGCCGACACCCGGCCCATGCCGATGTCGAGGTTGCCCAGCGCCTGGTTGACTGCCTGACTGGCCGCGGCGTTGCTGCTGGCGCTGCCAATGTCGCGGATGGCGTTGTCGAGCACGCTGAACAGGCTCGGGCTGGGGGATATCGTGAGGGTGTCGCCGGCTGCAGGGGTGCCGGTGAGGTTCAGGCGCAGGCCCGGCACCGTGATCGGAATCTGTGGACTGGGCGATGAATACTCGGGCCCCGAGACCGAGACTGGCGCCAGCGGCAGCACCGATCCGGCCAGTGTCTCGGTTACATCATAGGTGGCGATGCTGGTGCCGGGCAATGCACCCGGACCAATCGAAATATTGCTGAGGGTGTAGGTCGAGCCAGTCACCAGGCTGGAATTGGTCACGGCGACGGTGTCGGTGTGCAATTGCGGATTGGGCGGGGTCGGGCCCAGGCCGACGTTATAGGCGCCATCGCGGCCGGCCTGCAGCATGAAAGCGCTGTCGCCATCCAGGGTGAACGGTATCGCCACCTCGCTGCTGCCGGGTTGGCCGGGCAGGCCGTCAAAGGTGTAATCCTGCGGTGTTGTTTGCGGGCCCACGAAGGGCGTCAACGCACTGCCTAGCGCGCTGAACAGCGGTTGCCCGTTGGTGTCCTTGCGGTTGGACAGCGAAAAAATCTGGTCGCGCAGGCCAGTGAGTTGTAGCGCAACGGTCTTGCGATCTGAGGCCGTGAACCCGCCATTGCCCGCGCTCACCACCAGTTCGCGGAAACTCTGCAGCGCCTCGACCACGTTGCCCAGCGTGCTTTCGGCCATGGCAATCGAGTTGCGCTGGGCTTCCAGCGCGCGCTGGTCGGTGGCTATTCGGCTGATGCGGGTCAGCGCCCGTTCGGCCTGCGCCGCGCCGGTGGGATCATCGCTGGCGCGCACGACTTTTTTGCCGGAGGTCAGGTTTTCCTGCAGGTGCGACAGCGCCATCTGCCGGTTGCCGATGTTGCGCAAGGCGTTGTCGTAGGTATTGGCCGAGCCGAGTCGGTTGAAGGTGGTGGTGGCCATGGTGCTTGCTCCTGCCTGGGGCCGCTCTAGCGGCCCATGCTCTGAATCAGGGTGTCAAAAATATTCTGCGCGATCTGGATCACCTTGGCCGAGGCCTGGTAGGCCTGCTGGAATTGCAGCAGCTTGGCCGCCTCTTCATCCAGATTCACGCCGGAAACACCCGCGCGGTCTCGCTCCAGGTTGGAGGCGATGGCGCTGGAGACCTGGGTGGCGAAATTGGCACTTTGGGTGCGGATGCCGATCTGCGCAATCAAGGCTGCATAGCCGTCAGTCAGCGCGGCGCCGTCGAACATGGCCGCATCGCGCAGGCCCATCATGGCGCTGGCGTTGCCGGCGTTCAGATTGCGGTTGGCTACCGGCTGGGCCTGCACGGTGAAGGTGTCGCCCGCTTGCGGCGCGCCTTGCAGCATCAGCGACCACTCGCTCAGCGGCGTCGTGGCGGGCACGCTGCCTTCGATGACCTGGCCGGACGTGTAGGTGAAGACCGTGACACCCTGGTCGCTGCGGGTGTAGCTGTTCGGCCCGGTGAACGTTAGTGTGACGGGCAGCGTAGCGGGCGGGTTGCTGCGTGCCTGCAGTGAGCCCAGCTGCAAGCTTCCGGTATTGCTCGCGCCCATCTTGCCTGCCACCGGGCTGGCGACCGCCAAGGCGCGCGGGGTTGAAAACTCAGCGTTGATGTTGCTGGCCGAGTTGCTGAAGGGCTTGATCAGAAAGCGGTCTCCGGCGGCCGCATCCGCTGGTGTGAGGCTTTTTTGGATTGCCAGTCCGTCGATGATGACCGGATTGGTGCTGGCAAAGTCAAAAGCGGTGATCTTGCCGTCGGAAAGGCGCGTCACGTTGCCCGCGCTGGCCGAGTTGAACTGCACTTCATAGTCTGATGCCGAAAACTGGCTGGTGTCGCTGACAGACAGCGCCAGCGCGGCCGTGCCAGTATTGACAGTTGCCGGCGGCGCTGGTTCAAGGATGTTCTTGGCGCCGAAAACGGTGGGCGAAAACAGGTTGCCCCCGGGATTGCCATCCAGGTCCAGCCCGAGCTTGTGCTGGTCGTTCATGCTTGTGCTGATGGCCAGCGTGAGCCGACCCAGCAGATTGCGCCCCTGTGCCAGATCGGTGTTCTGAAAGCGCAGCAAGCCCGGCACTTCGCCTCCACCGAGGGCATTTTCGTCCAGGGGGATGATCAGACCGCTGCGGTTGATGGCCAGCTTGCTCTTGAGCGGGTCGCCAAACTCGTCACCCACGAGGGAGACTTTTGAGACCGTGGTGCCCAGCACCAAGGCTTGGCTACCACCCAGGAAGATGCCCACGGTGCCGTCGTCCGCAGCAATCGAGCTGGTCTGAACGTACTGATTGAGGTCTCGAATCAGCTGGTCACGCCGGTCCAGCAGGTCGTTGGCCGGTTGCCCCGAGCCCTGCGCGCGCGCAATCTGGTCGTTGGCAAGGGCAATATTTTGGGCCAGATTGTTGATGGCATTGACCTTCTGGCTCAGCTCCTGGGCCACGCCACTTTGCAACTCGTCCAGACTTTGGGACGCGGAGCGCATGCGCTTGGCGGTTTCGTCAACCCGCGTCAGGACCACCGTGCGCGCTGTCAGGTCGGTGGGCGCACTCGACACGTCCGAAAACGCGTTGAGCATGTCGCTGATCGAGGCGCCCAGACCGGTGGGGCCGCCGGCAAATAAGCCTTCAAGCTGCTTGAGTTTGTCGGCCCGGGTGCTGTCTGCCGCAGCGGTGCTGCTCGCGAGCGCCGATTGGCGGGTCAGGAAGGCGCTGAAGTTGCGCTCAATCGTTTGGACCTCCACCCCTTTGCCGATGTAGCCCCCGCCAGTGAACTGGCCCTCCACCGTCTGCATCACCACCGTCTGGCGCGAGTAGCCCGGTGTATTGACGTTGGCAATGTTGTTGCCGGCCGTCTGCAGCGCAATCTGGCTGGCCTGCAGGGCGCGGGTGCCGACGTTCAGGATGCCGCTCATATATTCTGGGCCACCACTTGCGCGCGCTGCAGGCGCTGCGTGGTGTGAATGGCGCGGGTCAGTTTATTGGCGTAATCCGGATCGGTCGCATAGCCGGCTTTTTGCAAACCGCTGGCGAATGCATGGGCCGAGTCAGTCTGCTGGCTGGCCTGGGCATAGCGCGGGCTCTTGGTGATGAGGCGGGCATAGTCCTTGAAGGACGCCTCATAGGAGTCATAGGCGCGAAATTTCGCCAGGGTCTTCTTGGCCGCGCCATTGACGTACTCGGTGGTTGTGACCTCGGCCACCTTGCCGCTCCAGCCGGCACCGGCCTTGATGCCAAAAAGATTGAAGGAGGGCGCACCGCCTTTCATTTTGATTTCATGCCGGCCCCAGCCGGTTTCATGTCCGGCCTGCCCGACCATGTAGCTGGCGGGGATGCCGGTGGCCTGCTCGACCTTGATGGCGGCATCCGTATGGCGTTGTACAAAATGGCTTTGACTGACGGTGGGCGGCGTTGTCGATGGCACGGCCTGAGCCCCATAGGCGGCCAGCGAGGCGGCTTTGCGCACGCTGCTCAGCGGCGCTGCGCTGAGGTTTTCACCCGCTTCCAGGCTGCCCAGGGCCGGGCCTGCCATCTGGCGCGACAGTTGGGCTGCAATCAAATCCGACAGACCGCCGGGTTTGCCCGACATCTGCACCGCCAACTGCTGGTCCAGCAAGTCGCCACCGAGATCGCCGCCAGGACTGTCGAGCATGCCGGACTTCATGGTGGCCTCGCGCATGCTCTTGATCAATTCACGCATGAACAGCGACTCAAACTGCTTGGCCGCTTCCTTGATGGCCTCAGGTGTCTTTTGCCCCGCCTGCATTTTCAGGTTGTTGAGTGAGCGCGCATCGGCCGCCAGTGCACCGGTCCCCGTGGAAAGCTGGCCATAGCTCATCAGATCACCTCCAACTCCGCGTTCAGCGCGCCGGCCGCCTTGATGGCCTGCAAAATGGCCAGCAGGTCTTGGGGTGTCGCACCCAATGCGTTCAGGGCACGCACCACGTCAGACAACTGCGTTGACTTGGGCAACTGGATCAACATGCCGGGTTCTTGCCTGATTTCGATATTGCTTTTCTCTGCGACCACGGTCTTGCCGCCGGTGGACAGGGCGTTGGGCTGGCTGATGACGGGTGTGGTCGTGATACTGACGGAGAGGTTGCCGTGGGCAATGGCACACTCACTCAAGGTGACGGCCTGGTTCATCACGACCGAGCCGGTGCGCGAATTGATCACGACCTTGGCCGAGGGGACGGAGGATTCCAGCCGCAGCTCTTCCATTTCGGCAATGAAGGACACCCGGGCGTTGGAATCGGTTGGGGCGGTCACATCAATGGTGCGTCCGTCCAGGGCCCGGGCAGCGTTGGCGCCAAAGCGCCGGTTGATGGCTTCGGCCACTTTGCGCGCGGTTTGAAAGTCGGAGGCTTGCAGCCCCAGCGTAATGCTGGCGCCTTCGAGCAAGGGCGTGGGCACAATCCGCTCCACCTGCGCCCCGCCCGGAATGCGACCGGCGCTAAGGTGGTTGATTTGCACCTTGCTGCCGCCCGCAGCAGCACCGGCACCGGCCACGATCAGGCTGCCCTGGGCCATGGCGTAGATTTCGCCATCAGCGCCTTTGAGCGGCGTTGTGATCAGCATGCCGCCCTTGAGCGATTTGGCGTTGCCCATGCTCGAGACGTTGACGTCAATGGCCTGACCGGGACGGGCAAAGGCCGGCAGCGCCGCCGTGACCAGCACTGCGGCCACGTTTTTGAGTTGTAGTTTGGAAACCGCAGCGTCTGGCAGCGTGATTCCGAGTTGCTGCAAATAATTGGTCAGACCCTGCGCCGTGTAAGGCATCTGGGTGGTTTGGTCACCGGTGCCGTCCAAGCCCACCACCAGGCCAAAGCCGGTCAACTGGTTGCTGCGTACACCCTCAACTGCCGCCACTTCCTTGATCCGGCTGGCCTGGGCCGTGCCGCTGGCCAGAAGGCCCCAGCTCAGGCACAACGCCGCCAGCAGCCAGTGCGGACGAGTTGAAGTTGGCGTATTGAAAAATTGCATGAATGTGTCCCCTCGGCACTATTCTCAGCAGCTTTAGAAGGGGAGAAAGCTGAAAAAGAACCGTGTTAACCAGCCAACTGTTTGCGCTTCAGCCTGCGCGCCGCGTCCCTTGGACTCGATGCGGGCATTGGCGACCTGGCTGGAGTTGATCAAGTTGCCCGGTTGCACCAGCCGTGGGTCGACGGTGCCAGAGAAGCGCAAGACATCGACATGCTGGTTGACCCCGATCTGCTTGTCGCCGGCCACCACCAAATGGCCGTTGGGCAACACATTGATGACCGTGGCAGTGATGGTGCCGGTGAAGGTGTTGGCGCTCTCGGTGCCGCCTTTGCCGGAAAAATCATTGGCTGATGAGGTGCCGATGCTGGCGTTCAGGTTCACCAGGTCAGCCGCTGGCAGCAGGGGGAAGGCCGAGACGCTGGCCTTGCCAGAGGTGGTTCGATTGGCGGTGGACTTGGAGACCTGGCTCGCCGCCACGGTTTCCACGATTCTGATGGTGATGACGTCCCCGACCATTCGGGCGCGTGGGTCTTCAAAAGCGGGACGGTAGCTCACTTTTTGAAACAGGCCGCCGCTGGCCACCTGGGGTACGGCGGGTGCGGCTGCAATTGGCTGTGCCACGCCCGGATCCACAAAGTCGACGCTCACGGTTTGTGGCAGGGAACTGCAGGCTGACAACGTCAGGCCCAGCAGCAGCGCCAGGGCGCTGCCCCACACGCGATCGGTCCATGGGACCAGGCGGCCCCAATGCAGGCTCAAGTTGATGCTCATGTTCCGCCTCACAATTGTCCGAGCTTTTGCAGCATCTGGTCCGAGGTCTGGATCGCCTTGGAATTCATCTCGTAAGCGCGTTGCGTCTGGATCATCGTCACCAGTTCCTGCACGACGTTGACGTTGGAGGTTTCCACAAATCCCTGCATCAGGGAGCCCAGGCCATCGGCACCGGGCGTGCCGCTGATGGCCTGGCCTGAGGCGGTGCTCTCGGCGTACAGGTTCTGCCCTTTGGGATCAAGGCCCGCCGGATTGGCAAAATTGGCCAGGGCAATGGTGCCGATTGACTGCGGCGTGATCGAGCCCGGAATCTGGGCGGTGACCGTGCCGTCGCCCGCAATGGCGATGCCGGTGGCGTTGGCCGGTACCGTCACGCCGTTGGCAATAGGCAGGCCGGTGGCAGTGACAAGCTGACCGCTGGAGTCGACCTGGAACGAGCCATCGCGCGTGTAATTGGTGGTGCCGTCGGGCATGGTGACCTGAAAAAAACCATTGCCCTGGATGGCTACATCGAGCTTGTTTCCCGACTGCTGCAAGTTGCCCTGCGCAAAGGAGCGGCTGGTCGCGACGGTGCGCACGCCCAAGCCAATCTGCAGGCCGGTGGGCAATTGGGATTGCTCCGAGCTGTTCGAGCCCACTTGGCGCAGGTTCTGGTACATCAGTTCTTCAAACACCGCGTTGGCGCGCTTGAAGCCGTTGGTTGATACATTGGCCAAGTTGTTGGAAATGACGTCCAGCTGCATTTGCTGGGCTTCCATGCCGGTCTTGGATATCCACAGTGAGTTGATCATGATGGGGGCCTTGGCTGTTGATGGGTGGGGTTGAACGTTGGGGCGTGGGCGTGCTAACCCTGCATGCTCAGCAACTTGTCGGCCGAGCGATCGTTCGATTCGGCGGTTTGCAGCAGCCGCATCTGGGTCTCAAATTGACGTGCCATCTGGATCATGCCGACCATGGCTTCGATCGTGTTCACGTTCGATCCTTCCAGCGAGCCCGACTGCACGCGCGCATTGGCATCGTTAGGCAAGGGCTCGCCCGAGGTGGCGCGAAACAGGCCGTCGTCACCGCGCTGTAACGGGTCTTCTTCCCCTGGGGTGACCAGTTTGAGTCGGCCGATTCCGGTGGGCGGTTGCTTGCCAACCCTGGCACTAAGGTTGCCGTCAAAGCCAATGCTGACTTCAGCGCCGGCGGGCACCGTGATCGGGGCGCTTCCGTCGCTCAGGACAGTCAGGCCGGTGTTGGTCATCAGAGTGCCTTCGGGCGACACCTGAAAGGCGCCGTTGCGGGTGTAGGACTCGGTTCCGTCGAGCGCTTGCACGCCAAACCAGGCGTTGCCGCTGGCCATGGCGTCCAGGTTGCGACCAGTGCGCTGGGCCGGGCCCGGCGCATTGGACTGACCTGAGGTGGCCGGTATCGTGAACACCCGCGTGCTGGCGCCGTCGCCACGCACTGGCACTGCGCGAAAAGTCGACAACTCGGCCCGAAATCCGGTGGTGGAAGCGTTGGCCAGGTTGTTCGCCAGGATGGACTGCTGTTGCGCTGCCGAGTTGGCTCCTGACATCGCGGTATAGATGAGGCGGTCCATGGCGGCTCCGGTGCAGTGGCTGGGTTAAGGATCAGTGGCGATCAACGCAGGTTGACCAGCGTTGACATGATCTGATCCTGCGTCTTGATGGTCTGTGCGTTGGCCTGGTAGGCGCGCTGCGCGGTCATCATATTGACCAGTTCGGCGGTGAGGTCGACGTTCGATTCTTCGAGCGCGCCCGAACGCAGACCGCCGAACTTGCCGATGCCGGGGGAGCCCTGAACCGGCAGTCCGGATGCATTGGTCTCAATCCAGTTGCCGCCGCCGGTGGGTGTCAGCCCTTGCACATTGCGGAAGTCAGCCAAGGCGATCTGGCCGTTGGCCTGGGTCTGACCGTTGGAGTAACGCGCCGTGACGACGCCGTTGTCTCCAATTTTCAGGCCCACCAGTTCACCCGGGGCGTAGCCGTCCTGGGTCAGGTTGGATACCGCAAAGTTGGCGCCGAATTGCGTGACCTTGCTGATGTCGAAGGTGGCAACAATGTCCGGCGTCACGGCAGAGGGGGTTGTGATCGTCAGTGTGGGTGCGCTGGCCGGCGACGTGAGGACACCATTGGCATTGAACTGCATCTGAAACTGAAAGCCGGGTGTGCCGGGGGTACCTGGGGTCGGCGGTACGAGCCCATCGGGGGCGGCACCGCCAGAGGCGACATCGTAGACGTTCCAGTTGTCGGTGACGTTGGGCGCCACGCCGGTGGAGGCCACCCGTTCGAAGTACAGGCTCACTGGAACGGTGGCGCCTTGGGAGTCAAATACCGTCAGCGACGTGCCATAAGTGGTTCTGGGCGTCACCGGCACCGTGGCCGCTATCGGGGCGCGTGCGTCCAGATTGAATTCCGCAGAGATGGCCTTGGTCGGCTGGGCTCCAATCGGCGCGCTGGTGGGCAGTTGCAAGGCCTGGATGGTCGTGCTGGTTGCCTTGCCTGCGGCATCGGTCGGGTAGCCCATCAAGTTGGCGCCGGTATTGGTGACGATATTGCCGACCTTGTCGAGCTTGAAGGTGCCCGCACGCGTGTAAGCGGGAGAGCCGTCCGTCAATGTCAGCTGGAAAAAACCGCCGCCGTTGATGGCCACGTCCAGGTCACTGCCCGTGACATTGATGCTGCCTTGGGAAAACTGTTGCGACACGGTGGCGACTTCAACGCCGATGCCGGCTGAGCCGCCGCCCCCGACGCCAATGGAGGACGCCACCAAATCCGAGAATTCAGCGCGCGAAGTTTTCATGCCGGCGGTATTGGCGTTGGCAATGTTGTTGCCAATAACGTCGAGACTGCGACTGGAGGCGTTCAAGCCTGAGAGACCTGTTTGGAAAGACATGGTGATTTCCTTTGCTGAATGAATTGCTGAATGAATTGCTTAAAGAATTGCTTTGATACTGCTGTAGGCCACTGCACTGCGGCCCTGCAGCTGCAGGCTCATGGCGCCGTTGTCGCTGCCGACCGATGTCACCGTGTCACGCGCCAGTGCCGTGGTGCCAATGGGCTGGCCCCCGAGCGTCGCGGTGACCTTGTAACTGGGTTCGCCACTGCCTTGGTAGCTTGACGCATTCCAGTCAAAAGAATGCCGTCCGGCGGCCAGCGCGCCCAGATTCAGGGTGTCGAGCAGCTGGCCGCCCGGCGAGAGAATTTCCACCTTGACTGAATCAGCTTTACCGTCCAGGTCAACCGCGCCGCTGGCGACACCGCCGCTGCGGGTCAAAGTGTTGCTCTCCACCAATACGCCATGGCCGACCATGGAGGCGCCTTGCAGCACCTGCAGTGAGGTGAACTGCTGCGCCATGCTTTTGAGCGTCTCATTGACCTGTTGAATGCCGGTGACGGTGTTGATCTGCGCCATCTGACTCGTCATCTGCGCGTTGTCCATCGGATTCATCGGGTCCTGGTTGTTGAGCTGCGCGACCAGCAGTTTCAGGAATCGGTCTTGCGAGACGTCGGCCTCGCTGGTGGCCGTGCTGGCGCCTGATGCCGTCGTGTTGCTTGACGCAGCAGCGGTTGAGGTGAGGGATGATGTTGCGGAAAGCATGAGATATCCTTATTCAGGCAATTACTGACCCATTTGCAGGGTTTTGAGCAACAGTGTCTTGGCCGTGTTCATGACCTCGACGTTGTTCTGGTAGGAGCGCGAGGCGGAGATCATGTTGACCATTTCTTCCACCGGGTTGACGTTCGAGTGCGTGACGTAGCCTTGTGCGTCAGCCGACGGGTGGCCCGGGTTGTGCATTTTGCGCAGCGGCTGGTTGTTCTCCTGGACGCTGCTGACGCGCACGCCGGCTGATGCGTCCGAGCCCATAGGCACGGTCTCAAAAATAACTTGCCGGCCCTTGTAGCCCTTGCCGTCGGGGCCGGCCACAGCATCGGCATTGGCCAGGTTACTGGCCACCACGTTAAGGCGCTGGGACTGCGCGCTGATGGCGCTGCCCGATACATTGAAGATGGAAAACATGGACATGGGATAGGTCTTTCGCAAGTGGTGTCGCTTACTGGCCCTGGATGGCGCTCAAGATACCCTTGGCGCTGCCGTTAATAAAGCGCAGGGTAGCCTCAAAGCGCACCGCGTTGTCGGCAAAATTGGCGCGCTCACGGTCCAGGTCCACGCTATTGCCGTCCAGGCTGGGTTGGCTTTGCACGGTGTAGGCCAGGTGTGATGCCCCGCCCGGGCCGCCCCCAGTGCCGCCCGTTAGCGCAATGTGGTTGGCGTGCGTCATGCCATGGGTGCCATCGCCTTGAGATCTGCTGCTGGTGCGCAAGCTGGAGCTGCTGTCAGCGCCGGTGGCCTGGCGCATGGCCTCCTTGAAATTGAGGTCGCGTGCCACATAACCGGGGGTGTCGGCATTGGCAATGTTGCTGGCAATCACCTGTTGCCGTTCGGCACGCAGCACCAGAGCCTTCGAATGGAAGTCCAAACCGCTGGTCATATTTGCGATCACGAAACACCTCAACTTTCAGTTTTTTAAGCCCGGCTGCGTCAGCCCCAGGGATCGATGTGAAGTGATTATGAAAAGGGCGCTGGTTTTCTAAACTCCAAATAACAAGGTAAATAGCCGCCACTTGCCAGTTTTGTCGTCGCGCGGCGCTGCCTATAGTTGTGCCAACGCTCTGGAGGGCTGCCATGTTCAAGCATTTTCTAAATTCGACCCGTTGTCTACTGCAGGCCGTGGCGCTGGCGGGCCCCGTCTTTTTCGCAGTGGGTGCGCTGGCTCAGTCTGATGGCGTGCGGCCCGATTTCATCGACAGCACGCAGCAGTGGCTGGACAGCGCGGTGGCGGGCAATCTACCGGCGGGCAGTTCGCCGCTGCGCATGGAGGTCACGGTGGGCGAGCTTGACAGTCGGTTGCGGCTGGCGCCTTGTACCCGGGTTGAGCCTTACTTGCCGGTGGGAACCCGGCTGTGGGGCAAGACCCGCCTTGGCCTGCGGTGTCTGCAGGGTAGTACCAAATGGAATGTATTCTTGCCCGTGACCATCAAGGCCTATGGCCTGGCTTGGGTCGTCAAAGATCAGGTGGCCGCTGGTGCCACCTTGACGCCAGACGATCTGATGGAGGCAGAGGTTGACTGGGCCGAGCGGCGCGAAGCCATCATCAGCAACCCGGATCAATGGCTGGGGCAGGTGGCGAACCGGATGTTGAGCAGCGGGCAGGCCTTGCGCCAGGGCATGATCCGACCGGCCCAGGTGTTTCGGGCTGGCGCCCAGGTGCGGGTGCTGGCGCAGGGGCCCGGCTTTTCAATCACCTCGGACGGGCAAGCCTTGTCGGCTGGCGTGGTGGGGGAGTCAGCCCGGATCAAAATGAGCAACGGCCAGGTGATGTCCGGCGAAGTTCTGGACAGCCGAACCGTCAGGCTGGAAATATGAGAATTTTCAATCGCGCGCAAATTGGGCTCAAGCTCGCCCGATTTACGCCGATAGTGAGCATACGAGGCTACATTTACAGTAGTTTTGGAGAGCATCATGAAAATAGGTCAACCTTCAGATAACACCATCCCGGTCAGCAGCAATGCAACGTCCGCGCCGCCCAAGGGCGGTCAGAGCGCCACCGCGACTGCCACGGCCACCAAGAGCGCCCAGTCCGCGGGCGTGGCGGTGACAGTGTCGCCCCTGGCACGTTCGCTCGGCGCCAGCAAAACCGCTGATGCGTCTGTGATTGACACCCAAAAGGTTGCAGCTGTGCGTTCTGCCATTGAACAGGGTACTTACGTGGTGAACGCAGAAGCGATTGCCGACAAGTTGCTGGCGAACGCCCAGGAAATGCTCAAGCCCGCCAGCAACTGAATTCGAATTATTTTTTAAGACGCCATCATGTTGCCTGCTCACCTGGAAAAAGCGCTCACTGAAGTTGAATCTCATTTCAATGACGTGTCGGCGGCGTTGGTCAGTGGTGACCCGCTGGCGCTGACCGTTGCCAGCGCGGCTTTGCGCCAGGCTGCAATTGAGTTTTCGGCACTGTTGCAGCGCTTGAGCCCAGCCGATATCGAGCACCAGGCGCTCAAGCCCCGCCTGACACAAATTACCAATGGCATGGCGCTCCAGCGCGAAAGCCTGCTGCGCCGCACTGCCTTGGTGGAGATGGCGCTCCAGACGGTGATTCCCTCGGCTCCCAAGGCCACTTACGCGCAAACGAGCGGTCCATACGCCAGCGTGGGCCGACAATCAGGCGCCTTCAAATACCTGGCTGCCTGAGTAGCTCGGCTGTTGCTCTGGTTGCGGGAAATTTAAGTCAAATAGGGCTCTAGCCCGCGTGGGATAAGCCTAGGTAGCTATCAAATTTAGACGATTTTTACCCTTAATGGGTCCGCATCTTGGCGCGTAAACGGGCAATCGACTGGCTGTGCAGCTGGCAAATGCGGGATTCGGTGACATCCAATACGGCGGCAATTTCTTTCAGATTCATGTCCTGCTCGTAGTACATGCTCATGATGAACTGCTCGCGCTCGGGCAGGTTCTTGATGGCGGCCACCAGCGCCTGGCGCAAGCGCTGGTCGCGCAGCATGTTCATCGGGTCGGCTTCGCTGTCGCCGACATGGCGATCCAGAAAACTGTCATCTTCGTCGCTGCCCCGCGCCATGTCTTCCAGGTACACCAGCTGGGTGCCACGCACCTTGCCCAAGAGCGACTGGTAGTCGACCAGGCTCAGGCCCAGATCGGCGGCAATTTCGCTCTCCAGCGGCGTGCGCCCGAGCTTGTGCTCGAGCCGGCGCAGCGCCTGTTCAATGTCCTTCTGGCTCTTGCGCGAGCCGCGTGACATCCAGTCGTTGCCGCGCAGCTCATCGAGCATGGCGCCGCGAATGCGCTGGGTGGCAAAAGTTTCAAACTGCACCCCTTGCGCAGCCTCGTAGCGGGTCAGGGCCTCTGACAGGCCAATCAGGCCGACCTGAATCAAATCATCGACTTCCACGTTGGCTGGCAATTTGGCCATCATGTGGTGGGCCAGCCGCCGTACCAAGGGCTGGTACTGCCGGATCATGGCGTTGCGGTCCAATTGCCCGTTGGCGGTGTACATCAATGACTCCCCCTACATTGGTGGCGGTGAAGCGGCATGGCGTTTTCCAGCAGCCGCAAGGCCAGGCGGTACATGTCGTCAGAGCGGCACTCTTGCGGTTGTAAGGCGCGCACGGCGAGCGCATCAAGTCGGTAGCCCAGGAAGTTCATGGCACAGTGCTGCAAATTGGCGACCGGAGAGTGGCCGGGCGCGCTGGTGTTCAAGCTGGGTTCCCCCACAATGGCTGCCATGGTAGGTCTTAGTTTGGTGTTTAGCAACATTTGCTTGAGCGCCTGGTAGGCGGTGACCGCCGACATTTTGACAGGCGCCACAGTCAGCAGGGGCTCAATGCCGCTGTCAGGCAACAAATCGGCCAACAACCCGGCCCGGGCGTAGATGACAAGAACGCCAAAGCGCTGAAACAATTCGCTCAGCGGTGCCAATGGCCCGCCTGGGCGTGCCGCTGGGTGGCACAGTTGCGCCAGGCCCAGGGCTGCGGGGATGACTGACCAGGGCGTGGCGCTGTCGTCATCCTGCAGGTCGGCATCATCGAGCAGTTGCGCCAGCCCGGGGTTGTCCGCTGACTCCAGCGTGGTGGCGTCCAGCACTGCCACCGAGTGACCGAGATCGACCAAGGTGGTGCACAGGCTCCACAGCAGGGGCAATTCGCCTTGCTGCTGGCCATGACTGGCCACCGCGATGACGCGCGGCGCCGCCTGCAAGGCCATGCGCTGCAGGCCGGCCCCCTGGTTGACGCCGATGTCAAGCATCGAAGCGTCCTGCCTGCGCTGCGCTGGCCGGGGTGAAGAAAAAGTCCAGGTCGGCCGGTTTCGGGTCAAACGCCGACTTCGCTGGCGCGCGCATGGACTGGCGCACCAGCTTGGCGGCGTCCGCTGCTTCCCAGTCCTCCGGTACCTTTTGACCCGTGGTGACGCCGCGCAGCAGCAACTGGTGGCGGATGATGGCATCGAGCGCCGGGCCGAGCTTGGCCGCCTCATCGGTTTTGGATAGAACCGCCTGCTGCACGCCAGTGGATTTGAAAGAGGAGACGACATCGTCGAGCGTGTCGCCATGACCGCCGGCATTGAGCACCAGCAAGCGGTTCACACCTGGCAAATCCAGCACGTCGAGCATGCTGCGCTTGCGCGGGTCGTTCGGTGCCAGGCCGGTGGTGTCAATCAGGACCATTTTCTTGTTGCCGAGCAAGCTCAGCAGGTCTTGCAGCGCGGCGCGATCATGCGCCAGATGGGCCACCACGCCCAGCATGCGACCAAAGGCGCGCAACTGTTCGTGCGCGCCAACCCGGTAGGTGTCCAGGGTGATCAGGCCGACGCTGGCGGCTCCATGGGTACGGGCGCACAGGCCTGCCAGTTTCGCGGCGGTGGTGGTTTTGCCCACGCCGGTGGCACCGACCAGCGCGTAGGTGCCGCCCTCTTCATGGATGGCGGGCGCTGCGGCGTCGGTTTTCAGGTTGCGCTCCAGAATGTCCATGACCCAGCGCACCGACTCGGTCGCGCCCATTTCGTCGGGCATGCGCTCCAAAATAGTGCGCGCCAGCGTGGGCGAATAGCCCGCGCGAATCAGCTTGAGCATCAGGTTGGACTGAATCGGACTCTGGCGCGCCTGGCCCAGCCAGGTCAGCGTGTTGAATCGGTCTTCAATCAGCGCCTTCATGGCGTGCAACTCGTTCACAATGCCTTGCGAGAGGGCAGGCGCATGCGCCGCAGCCGACACCGGGGCGGGTTTGGGCGCGGCCACCGCTTTGACGGGTGCCTGGACTTCGGTTCGTTCCATCGGCCGTGGGCGCGCCACGGCAAGCTCTTTGGCAGGGCGAACGGGCGCGGCCTCGGGAATGACTGCAGCCGCGGCGGTGCCGGTCATCGACTCGTGGCGGCGGCGCAGCATGCGTTCGCGCACGTAGTCCTGAAACGACAAGGTGCTCATCGCCAGTTGGGTGGCGTCATCCTCCACCGCAGTGCTGGCCTCGGGCGCGCTAGGGAGCGCGTCGCGACGCAGCGCGGACTGGTCCTGGCTGCGATTGGCAAAAGAGTCGGCCGTGTCCAGCGCCGCCAGAGTGTCCTCCGCCGTGGCGACCACTTCAACGCCGTTAGCGGTGGGGCGATTGGACAGTATCAGGGTGCCGTCGCCAAAAGCGTGGCGGGCCTTGGCCAGTGCCTCGCGTGCCGTGGGTGCATTAAAGCGTTGAATGTTCATGATCAGGCACCTTTAAGAATGGGACCAATGCGAATGGTGTGGGACTCAGGAATCTCGCTGTGCGCGAGCACCTGTAAGCGGGGCGCCACGCGGCGTACCAGCCGGGAGATCGCGCTACGAATTTGATCGGGTACCAGCAGGCAGGCCGGGATGCCAATTTCTTCCTGCTTCAACGCCACTTCAGCGGCGTTGCGGGTAAAGACGTCGGCCACGCCAGGGTCGAGCGCCGGGCCGTTGGCGTTGCCCAGTGCCTGCACCAGCAGCCGCTCCAGCGGCGGGTCAATGGCAATCACATTGAGTTCGCGTGCCGGGCCGTAGATTTGTTGCACGATGGCCGGCGACAAGGCAATGCGCACGCGCCGCGCCAGTTCTGCTGGGTCGGTCACGGTGCCGGCGTGTTCGGCCAGGGACTCAATGATGGTCCGAATGTCGCGGATGTGCACCGACTCGTCGAGCAGCAGTTGCAGGACTTTCTGGAATACAGCGATCGGGACCATTTTGGGGACCACTTCTTCAATCAATTTAGGTGCCAGCTTGCTCACATGTTCAACCAGTTGCTGGGTCTCGGTGCGGCTCAGTAATTTGGAGGCCTGCACTTGCATCAAGTGTGACAAATGGGTGGCCATCACAGTCTCGGAATCAACCACGGTAAAACCCGCCATTTGCGCGGCTTCCTTTTGCTGTTCGTCGATCCAGTGTGCGGGTAGACCAAAAGCCGGGTCGGTGGTGGCGGTGCCGATCAACGGCGTCGTAATGCCGCCCGGGTTGATGGCCAGGTACATGCCGGGAAAGGCTTCGCCTTCGCCTGTAATCACACCGCGCAGCGTGATGCGGTAGCCACTGGGCTTGAGCTCCAGGTTGTCGCGCACATGCACCGGCGGGGGCAAGAAGCCGACCTCCTGGGCGAATTTGCGGCGCACGCCCTTGATGCGCGTCAGCAAGTCACCCTGACGCGTTTTGTCCACCAGGGCGATCAGGCGGTAACCCAACTCAAGGCCCAATTGATCCACCGGTTGCAGGTCGTCCCAGGAGGCTTCGCCGTCGGACGTCACCACCGGTGCAAGCGATGCGGGGTCTGGCGGCACCGGCTTGTGGGCCATTTCCCAGGCCGCATAGCCCAGCACCAGCGCAATGCCGAGGAACACCACATGCGGCATGCCCGGGATCAAACCCAGAATGCCCATGATGGTTGCGGTGATGCCCAGCACACGGGGCGACACAAACATCTGATCCACGATCTGGCGACCCAGGTCCTGGTCTTTGCCAACGCGCGACACCACCATCGCTGCAGCCACCGAGATCAACAAGCCCGGAATCTGCGCCACCAGCGCGTCCCCGACCGCCAGCAGGATGTAGGTGTCAGCGGCTTGCCCTGCCGACAATCCGTGCTGCAACATGCCGATCAGGAAGCCGCCAAAAATGTTGATCAGCAGAATCAGAATGCCGGCCACTGCATCGCCGCGTACAAACTTGGAGGCGCCGTCCATGGAGCCAAAGAAGTCCGCTTCTTCCGACACTTCGGCGCGGCGCCGTTTGGCTTCTTCCTCATTGATCAGGCCCGCATTCAGGTCGGCGTCCACCGCCATTTGCTTGCCCGGCATGGCGTCCAGCGCAAAGCGCGCCGACACCTCGGCGATACGCTCGGCACCCTTGGTCACCACGACAAAATTGATGACCACCAAAATCGAGAATACGATCAAGCCGACCGCAAAATTGCCGCCGATCAAGAAGTGTCCGAAGGCCTCGATCACTGCGCCGGCGGCGCCTGGCCCCGTGTGGCCTTCCATCAATACCACACGGGTCGACGCCACATTAAGCGACAGTCGCATCAAGGTGGTTAACAGCAGAACCGCAGGGAATGCAGCAAAGTCGAGCGGGCGAATCATGTAGGCCGCCACCATCATCACCATCAGCGCGACCGCGATGTTGATGGTGAAGAAAGTGTCGAGCAGCCAGGTCGGCAGCGGCAACACCATCATGGCCAGAATGGCGACGACCAGCATCGGCGCTGCCGCGCCCTTGATCAGGGCCGAATGGCCGCCAAACCACTGCTGAAAACCTTTGAGTTGGGTATTCATGCGGCGCTCGCGTTGGCCACGACCTTGGACTGGGGATCAAGCTCGGGCGGCACAAAGGGTTGCGGGGCCTCGCCCGGCATCGGGCCGTCGCCGCGCAGGGCGGCCTTGAGCCGGTAAATATAGGCCAGCACCTGCGCCACGGCGGTGTACAGGCTGGCCGGAATGTCCTGGTCGAGCTCGGCATTGGCATACAGCGCGCGCGCCAGCATCGGTGACTGCAGCACCGGGATGGAATGACTCTTGGCGATGTCGCGAATCTTCATGGCCAGCAAATCGGCGCCCTTGGAGACGACCTGCGGCGCGCGCATGGTTTTGTCGTCATAGCGGATGGCGACGGCAAAGTGGGTCGGGTTCATGAGCACGAAGTCGGCCTTGGGCACCGCGCCGATGCTGTTGCCCTGTGAAATCTCGCGCTGGCGCTGGCGCAGCTTGCCTTTCATTTGCGGGTTGCCGTCAGACTCCTTGTGCTCCTGCTTCATTTCCTGGTGAGACATTTTCATGCGCGACTTGTGCAAGAAACCCTGCAGCGGCACGTCCACCATGGCCACCAGCAAAATCACCACCAGCAGCAATGCCATGCCAGAGCTCAGCCACTCGGTCAGCATCGGCAGGGCTGCACGCGAGGGCTGCAGCACCAACATTGCCAGCGAGTGCATGGTGGAGCTCAAATAGGTGCTGCCCAGCGCGATCAGCGCCGCTGCAATGAAGCTCATCTTGAGCACTTCGGTGAACTTCTCCTTGGTGAACATGCGCCCCAGGCCGGTGAGCGGGTTGAGGCGGCTGAAGTCCGGCGTGATCGGCTTCAGGCTGGTCACCCAGCCGCCGGCTGCAACGCTGCTGATCAGCACCGCCACAGTCGTAATGGCAGCAAAAATGACGCAGCCCACCAGCGCGGCAGCGGCCATGTCCTGCAAGCGGTTGAGCATGACCGTGGGGTCGTTGACAGTTTGTACGTCAAACGAGAGTTGCTGTTGCAATAGCACCCGGAGCCGGTCAAACATCACAGGCCCCAGCGCCATCAAGCTCAGGGCGCCGGTCCCCAAGACCGCCAGATGACCCAGATCCCGCGAGCGGCTGACCTGCCCGTCCTTGCGCGCCTTCTCCAGTTTGCGCTCGGAGGCGGGTAAATTGCGGTCCTGGCTGCTTTGTTCCATGGCGGGGAGGCTGTTGAGTTCCCACCATTGTCGTGACGCGATTGCCTAACTAAAGGGCAAAAAGCGGGGATTTCACCCGCCACTTCAGGCCGGTGTCAGAAGCCCAGGCTGGCCAACAAATCGTCAACTTCGGACTGACCGGTCACCACGTCGGGGTTGTTTTCCGGGCTGACCACCGGCCCTTCGAGCACCGGCTTGAGTTCAGCCGCCGGCGCAGGAGGGAGTGCAGGGGCCTTGACCACGGCATCAGCCGGCGCGGTCTGGATCAACAGCTGAACCAATTGTTCTTCAACATTCGCCACAAGGGTGACCACCTTGGCAATGACCTGTCCAGTCAAGTCGTGGAAGTCCTGTGCCATCATGATCTCGGTCAGGTGCTGGTCAATCTGCTGGGTCGACTGTTCAACATCGGTCAAGAAGTTCATCACATGGCCCTTGGCCACGGCGGCCACCGGGTCCTTCACGATCAGGGCGCCGATGCGCCGGGTCTCGGATGCGATGCGATCATGTTGCGCCTTGGCCATGTCCACCCGGTTCAGCACTTTTTCAGCCGCTTCACCGGTCAGGCGCGCAATATAAGACAGGCGGCTTCTGGCATCGGGTATTTCCCCGGCCCAGCCTTTGACCTTGTCAGTCAGGCCCAGGCCATTGAGGGCATCGTGCAACTGACGCGTGAGCATGCCGATGGATTGGTGAACGTCGGCTGCCAAGACCGGGCTTACAGTAGATTGTGTGGTGTTGCTTTGCATGGTGTTACTTCAAGCCCAGCTTGGTGAGGATCAGGCTGACTTTGTCTTCCAGTGTGGCCTTGGTAAAAGGTTTGACGATGTAGCCCGCGGCGCCGGACTGGGCTGCCAGCACGATGTCTTCCTTGCGGGCCTCGGCCGTCACCATCAGCACTGGAATATGTTTGAGCTTTTCGTCTTTTTTGATTTCAGACAGCAGTTGAAAGCCATTCATATTGGGCATGTTGATGTCGCTGACGACGAAGTCAAAATTGCTGTTGCGCAATTTCTGCAGTGCCACCACGCCATCTTCGGCCTCGTCGGCCTCCGTATAGCCGCTTTCCTTGAGCAGGTTGCGCACGATTCGCCGCATGGTGGAGAAGTCGTCAACAACCAAAAAACGAAGCTCATTTGCCATGGGTCACCCTTTCAATGGCGTTTTTCCGAACAGGTAATTGCAAAAACAAAATCATGATGTCTCACTGCGGTGCGCTGGTGGGCGGGGTGACGGGTGCCGCGACCGGCTCTGGCGCAAGCAGCGCGCGAGCGCCGCCCATCAGTCGCTCTTCGGCTTCGCGCGTCATCACCGTGATGCTGATTCTACGGTTCACGGCGCTGGTCGGATTCTCCGGCTCCAGAAGAATGCTCGATGCCAAGCCGACCACGCGCGCGAGCTTGTCGTCTGGCATGCCGGCCGCTATCAGTTCTCGCCGCGACGCGTTGGCCCGATCGGCCGAGAGTTCCCAATTGCTATAGCCGCGCTGCGCGCTGCTATAAGGTGTGCTGTCGGTGTGGCCGTCCAGGCTGATCTTGTTTTCAACGCCGTTCAAGGCGCCGCCGATTTCGCGCAAGATGTCGCGCATATAGGGCTTCACTGCCGCGCTACCACTGTCAAACATCGGACGTTTCTGATCGTCAACAATCTGGATTTGCAGGCCATCGGCGGTCGTTTCCAGCCTGATTTGTTTGCTGAACTCAGCTAGTTTTGTGTTGCTGGAGATGAGGGCGCTGATCTTGGCGCTGATCGTGGCGAGCTTGCGCGCGTCTTGTTTGGCGACTTCGGCCTTGACGGCTTGCGCGAGTTGCTTCTTCTGGATCGGGTCGTTGCCGTCGCCGCGGCGGGATTGGCCGCTTTTCTGCGTCAAATCGGCACCCCCGCCGGGCAGGATGCTGCTGCTCGAGCCCGCGCCGCTGCCGCCTTGCATGGAAACTTTTAAGGGTGCAGTGAAGTAGTCGGACAGGCCCTTTTTATCGCCCTCGGAGGTGGAGCCCAGCAGCCACATCAGCAGGAAGAACGCCATCATGGCGGTCACGAAGTCGGCGTAGGCGATCTTCCAGGCGCCGCCATGCACGGCGTGGCCGCCTTTTTTGATCTTCTTGACGATGATCGGCTGTAGTTTTTTGGCGTCAGTGGCCATGGCAACTCAATGTGCGGCTATTTCTTGCCGCGCACATAGCTCTCCAGCTCGATGAAAGTGGGGCGTTCTGTGGAGAACAGCACTTTGCGACCAAATTCAATGGCCGTAGAGGGGTTGTAGCCCTGCATGCTGGCCAGCAGCGTCGTCTTGATGCATTCCAACTCCTTGGCGCTGTCCTCGTTCTTTTGTTCCAGCAGGCCCCCCAGTGGCTCGACCACGCCATAAGCGAGCAAAATGCCCAAAAATGTGCCGACCAGCGCCGAGGCAATCATCCCGCCCAGCACCGCCGGCGGCTGGCCGACCGAGCCCATGGTGTTCACGACCCCGAGCACCGCCGCCACAATGCCGAAGGCGGGCAGGGCGCCCGCCAGGCGCGCAATGGCGGCGATCGGGGCGTGCGCTTCGGCATGGTGGGTGTCAATCTCGCTGTCCATCAAGGACTCGATTTCGTGCGCGTTCAGGTTGCCCGAGACCATCATGCGCAGGTAATCGGTCATGAACTCGACCACATGGTGGTCGCTTCCGACGGTGGTGTATTTCTGGAAGATGGCAGAACTGTGCGGGTCTTCTACGTCTTTTTCGATCGCCATCAGGCCCTCTTTGCGGGCCTTTTGCAAAATGTCGTAAAGCAAGGCCATCAATTCCAGGTAGCGCGCCTTGGTGAACTTGGAGCCCTTAAGCGCCTGGGGAATGAGCTTGATCGTGGCGCGCAACACCTTGGGCTGGTTGTTGACTGCAAAAGCCCCGAGTGCGCCGCCAAAAATAGTGACCAGTTCAAAGGGCAATGCCTTGAGAATCACGGCGATGTTGCCGCCGTGAAAGATGTACACCCCAAAAATGCAACCCATTGAGACGGCATAACCAATAATAACTATCATGTTTTATAGCGTCAAAATGAGAAAGATCAACCTTAGGTTAAACGCCAACTATAGCGCGCGGTGCCTCATTTTATGAAACATCAGCCCATGTCAAAAAAAGAAAAGGGCGCATAAAGCGCCCTTTCAAGAGTACTTGCCGCGATTGACTCAGTGCAGCAGGATGCCGCCCGCGCTGGCACTTTTGCCGGCGCGGGCCGGGGGTGTGCACAAACCGCATTCAAAGTGGCGCGCGTTTTCATAGGCCTCTGTGACGAAATGGCCGCCGCATTTGCAGCACTTGGTCATGGCGAGCATGTTGTTGTTGACAAACTTCACCAGGCGCCAGGCGCGCGTGATCGACAGCAGCGGCTCAACCCCACAGGCGGCAATTTGTTCACTGTAGAGCCGGTAAGCTTTCATGACGGCGTCGATGTCGTCGAGCTCGCTCACCTTGCTCAGGTATTCATAGGTATTGAGGAACAGCGAGGCGTGGATATTGGGCTGCCACGTCAGGAACCAGTCGGTTGAAAACGGCAACTGACCTTTGCTTGGGGAGCGTCCGGCGACCTCCTTGTAGAGGCGCAGCAGGCGCTCATAGGACAGGCTGGTTTCACTCTCGAGCACTTGCAGGCGCGCTCCGAGCTGAATCAGCGCGACGGCGCGTTCAACTTGCCGGGAGTCATTCAAAACGCTTTTGGTGGATGCGGTGGCCATGGTGTTCTTTCTAATCAGTTGGGGACAGAGCAAATTTCACTGCGTGTAAATCTTGGTCTGTCCCGCAAGGGTATTTACATGGCTTCGGCAAAACGGCCGGCCATCAAAATGCTGGCGTGCAGCTTGGTGGTGGCGTCGTTGTCGACTTTGGTTGCTGTATGGTTGGTGAGCAGACTCCAGACCATGTCGTCGTCGACCCGAAAGCGGCACAGCAGCATGGGGCTGGAGGCGATTTTCAGAATTTGCGCGGGTGACAAGGTTGCAATCAGATCGGCCGATTCCTCAGACACACCCAAACGAAACAGCGCCTCGGCCTTGTCTTTGCGAATCACGTTTTGCGCCAGCATCAAATAAGTGAGGTTGGCTTCGCGGATTTCAGTGGTGAGTTGGTCGTCGGTCATGGTCTGCTCCTGCGTTGGGCGACATCCTTGGGGTGTCGCGATGGAGTTGATTCTGAACGGCCTGGGCAGGAACTTGAATCGGTATCTGCCTGTACGACCTGTCAGGCACAGCTCGAAGGCTTGTAAGGGAAATTCTTACTTTTGCAGAGATTCAAACGCTGAAACGGCGCAAATCAGCGCTTTGCCGCGACGAATGGCCGACAAACCCGCTAATTTCGGGAGGGGTCAGCCAGGCTGACCCGGCGCCAATCACAACGCTCTGTCACATTGGGTAGGCAAGTCTAAGGGAAAACCCTTATAGTGCGGCGTATGACTGAAACCAAAGAACGAGTTAGCCCAGCGCTGGACAAGGACGAAATAGCGTGGTTTGCCCCCTTGGAGGATGAAGCTGCGCCACGCCGGGCAGCACCCTTGATGGTGCCGATTCGCTCACTCGGAGCGAACCACCGTGAGCGCATTGCGCACCACCTGTTGGCACTGGAGCCGCACGACCGTTACCTTCGCTTCGGGTTTGCGGCCAATGACGCGCAAATTGAGCGCTATGCCGACAGTCTCAATTTTGAGCGGGACGAGATTTTTGGTATCTACAACCGGCGACTGCAACTGATTGCCATGGCGCATCTGGCGTTCGATCCTGACAGTCGGCTGCGTGACTGCGCCGAGTTTGGCGTCTCCGTGCTCAAAGCGGCGCGCGGTCGGGGCTATGGCGGGCGTTTGTTTGACCGGGCGGCCATGCACGCGCGCAATGAAGGGGTGAACCGCATGTTCATTCACGCCCTGAGCGAGAACACCACCATGTTGAAAATTGCCCGCAAGGCCGGGGCCGCCGTGGAGCGCGACGGCTCGGACTCCGAGGCCCAATTGTTGCTGTTGCCCGCCACGCTGGACTCGCGTTTGACAGAGTTGGTTGAAGAGCAGCTGGCCCAGACCGACTACCGTATCAAGGTTCAAGTGAAACATTTTCGCGATGCGCTGAGCTCAATGGTGAGCTCGCGCAAGGCCGCTCCAGACGCACGGCGAAGCGCTGGCAAATAATGTAGCTTGGGCCTTGGCTGCCACCACGCGGTGCCAATCCGTTATCCTTGAGGCCTGTAAACAACCGCATGTCCTGCGCTCCTGACTGTGTCAGACCCCCATCCCACGCGTCCCGATCGGGAAGATAAACGCACCTTTCTGCGAAAGCTGGCCGAGTTCATCCACCCCGGGCCAGACTCGACCGACGAGCTGATTGCCACGCTGGCAGAGGCCGAAGACAACGACATCATTGGCGCTGAGTCGCGCCGCATGTTAGAGGGCGTCATCCGCATGGCCGACATGACGGCTGGCGATGTGATGGTGCCTGCGACCCAGATGGAACTGGTCAATATCGCGGACCCCTACGATGTGATGATGCACGGGGTGATTGACACGGCGCACTCGCGCTTTCCGGTCTATGACGATGAGCGCGAAAACATCATCGGCATCCTGATGGCCAAGGATTTGCTCAAACTCCAGCGTGCGCCCGAGCTCAACATCCGGGCCCTGCTGAGACCGGCTGTGTTCGTGCCGGAGAGCAAGGGGCTCAACGATCTGTTGCGCGATTTTCAGGGCAACCACAACCACATGGCGATCGTCATCGACGAATTCGGCCGGGTCGCCGGCCTGGTCACGATTGAGGATGTGCTGGAAGAAATTGTGGGCGAGATCGAAGATGAGTTCGACATTGACGAGGATGAAGGGGACGTCTACGCTTTGGCCGACCGCACTTACCGCGTCAGCGGCGACGCGCTGATCGAGCGCGTGGAGAACGCCTTTGGCGTCAAGCTCGCCGGCAGCGATCCAGACGATGAATTCGACACCATTGGCGGTTTAATCGCCCATGAAATGGGCCATGTGCCCAAGCGCGGTGAGCATCATGTGTTGGCCGGTTTCAATTTCGTGGTGATGCTGACCCAGGGCGGGGCGGTGAAGTGGTTCAAGGTGTCACCGGTGACCGATGCAGCCACGTAGCGCGCCGCCCTGCGGGCCTGGCCCGTGGCGGGGGTCCGCGCCAGGGATTACGCTGTGGCGCCTGGCAATCGTTTCGCTGGCTGGGTTGGCTCATGCGGCCAGCTTGGCCTGGCCTTGGTCCCTGCCGCAAACTCCCTTCGGATTTCTTGGATTGCACGCTGGTCAGCCGGTTTGGTGGTTGCAACTGCTGGCAATGGGCGCGTTGGCTTGGCTGCTGCAAAGCTGCCGCTACAGCGCTCATGCCGATGGTGCCTGCAGCACCGACTCTGCCCCAAACTGGCGCCTGGGTGCGCTATGGGGCTGGTTGTTCACCACCGCGTGGCTGGTTGGCTCCTTTGGCTGGACCTATGTCGCCATGCATACTTTTGGTGGTTTGCCGAGCGTTCTGGCGGCGCTGGCGGTGTTGGCGCTGGCGGGTCTGCTGGCACTGTACTATGCGGCAATTTGTGGACTATTTGTGGCGCTAGCCCTCGTCAATAGGGCGTTTGCAGCTATTGTTTTTGCTGCGCTTTGGGTGCTGGCTGAATTGGCCCGCGGCATCTGGTTGACCGGCTTTGGCTGGGGTGCGGCGGGCTACAGCCACGTCGACGGGCCGTTGGCGGCTTACGCGCCGTGGTTGGGGCTGTACGGTTTGTGCGCGCTGGCGGCGTGGTTGGCGATGAGCGCGGCGCAACTGGCTCAAAGCGATCAACCCTGGCGCCAACGCGCCCTCATTCTGACCGCCGTTTTAGGGCTGCTGGCCCTGCCTGCGCTGCTGCCCGCCGCTGCGGGCGGTGCGCAGTCCAGCGGGCGCCTTAGCGTCACGCTGTTGCAGGGCAACATCCCTCAGAACGAAAAATTTGAGCCCGGCAGCGGCGTTCCGCTGGCCTTGCAGTGGTACGGCGAGCAATTGAGCAGCAGCGCCAGCGCGCTGGTGGTTGCACCTGAGACGGCGATTCCTTTGCTGCCGCAACAGTTGCCGCCAGGCTACTGGGGCGCGCTGCAGCAGCGTTTTGCCAGCGGCGAGCAGGCCGCCTTCATTGGCGTGCCGCTGGGCAACGCACACGAAGGCTATACCAATTCCGTGGTCGGCCTCAAGCCGGGGCAATCAAAGCCCTGGCGCTACGATAAGCACCATCTGGTGCCCTTTGGCGAGTTCATTCCGCCGATGTTCAAGTGGTTTACCGCGATGATGAATATCCCGCTGGGCGACTTCAACCGCGGCGCGCCCAAGCAGGCGCCGTTTGAATGGCAGGGGCAGCGCTTGTCGCTCAACATCTGCGTGGAAGATTTGTACAGCGAAGAACTGGGGCTGCAATTTGGCGACCCGGCCCAGGCCCCCACCATTTTTGTCAACGTGAGCAACCTGGCCTGGTTTGGTCAGGGTTTGGCGATGGACCAGCACCTGCAGATCGCACGCCTGCGCGCGCTGGAATTTGCGCGCCCCTTTGTTCTGGCCACCAACACCGGGCTCACGGCGATTGTGGACCACCGGGGCCGCGTTACGCACACCCTGGCGCGCAACACGCGCGGTGTTTTGGTCGGGCAGGTCGAGGGGCGCAACGGCGTGACGGCCTATGGCTGGTGGGTCTCGCGCTATGGTCTTTGGCCGCTGTGGCTGCTGGCCTTGAGCCTGGTTGCTCTGGCCACACGCAGCCGCTTGCGAAAGCGCCAGTGCCAGACTGATCGGTCGTGCTAGGCTGGCGCTAGCCCCAAGCCTCGTAAAATCCGCCTCTGCGCGCGAACGAGAAGCGTGTCCTTATCCAAAACCCCGGGCGCAGCCCGCACCAACACCCCGTTATGTTGACCTTTCAGCAAATCATCTTGAAACTGCAGTCCTACTGGGCTGACCATGGCTGCGCCTTGTTGCAACCCTACGACATGGAAGTTGGCGCTGGCACCTCGCACACCGCGACATTCTTGAGAGCACTTGGGCCCGAACCCTGGAAATGCGCTTATGTCCAGCCGAGTCGCCGCCCGAAAGACGGCCGCTATGGCGAGAACCCAAACCGCCTGCAGCATTACTACCAGTACCAGGTGGTCTTGAAGCCAGCCCCGAGCAATATTCTGGAGCTGTACCTGGGCTCTCTCGAAGCCCTGGGCTTCGATTTGAAGCAAAACGACATCCGTTTTGTCGAGGACGACTGGGAAAACCCGACGCTGGGCGCCTGGGGCCTGGGTTGGGAGGTTTGGCTCAACGGCATGGAGGTCACGCAATTCACCTATTTTCAGCAGGTCGGCGGCATCGACTGCCGACCCATCACGGGCGAAATCACCTATGGCCTGGAGCGCCTGGCGATGTATTTGCAGGGCGTAGACAACGTCTACAACCTGCAGTGGACCGATGGCCTGCGCTATGGCGATGTCTACCTGCAAAACGAAAAGGAGCAGTCGGCCTACAATTTTGAGCACAGCGATGCCGATTTTTTGTTCACCGCGTTCAGCGCGCACGAGCGCCAGGCCAAACACCTGATTGAGCTGCAGTTGGCTTTGCCGGCCTATGAGCAGGTGCTCAAGTGCGCTCACAGCTTCAACCTGCTCGACGCCCGGGGCGCCATCAGTGTGACCGAGCGCGCGGCCTACATCGGGCGCATTCGCAACCTGGCGCGCGCCGTGGCGCAAGGCTATTTTGAGAGCCGTGAACGCCTGGGCTTCCCGCTCGCGCCGCGCGAGTGGGTGCAACAGATGACGAAGAAAGCAGCCTAACCATGACGACCCAAAATCTTCTCGTTGAATTGTTTGTCGAAGAGTTGCCCCCGAAGGCGCTCAAGAAACTGGGCGAAGCCTTTGCTGCTGAGCTCGCGCAGCAACTGCGCGCCCAGGGTCTGGCCAGTACCGAATCAAAGGTGACGCCTTATGCCTCGCCGCGCCGTCTGGCGGCCCACATCACGCAGGTTTGGCGCAAGGCTGCCGACCAGGCTGTGCCGCAAAAGCTCATGCCGGTCAGCGTTGCGCTGGACGCCACCGGCCAGGCCACGCCCGCGCTGCTCAAGAAACTGCAGGCGCTCGGCGCTGATGTGAGCGACCCAGTGGCGGCGGTGGCCGCGCTGCGCCAAGCCCCGGACGGCAAGGCGCAGGCGCTGTTTTATGACAGCCTGGTCACTGGCGCCACGCTCGACACCGGCTTGCAAAAGGCGCTGGAACAAGCCATTGCCAGGCTGCCGATCCCGAAGCTGATGAGCTACCAGCTGGAGAGCGATTGCGAGCTGCCTGGCTGGAGCAGCGTCAATTTTGTGCGTCCGGCGCATGGACTGGTGGCGCTGCACGGCAGCACCGTGGTGCCGGTCAAGGTGCTGGGGCTGAACGCTGGCAACCGCACGCAGGGCCACCGCTTTGAGGCCAAGGTCTCGCCGGTGCTGCTTGCGCATGCTGACGACTACGCCGCCACTCTGGCGCAAGACGGCGCCGTGATCGCCAGCTTTGCAGAACGCCGCGAGAACATCGTGCAGCAGTTGGCAGGCGCCGCCGCCGCCCTGGGTCGCAGCGACCCGCGCGGCACCCACGCTGCCTTGCACCCGATCGAGGACGAGGCACTGCTGGACGAGGTGACAGCGCTGGTGGAACGCCCCAATGTACTGGTGTGCCAGTTTGAGCCGCAGTTTCTGGAGGTGCCTCAAGAGTGCCTGATCCTCACCATGAAGGCGAACCAGAAGTACTTTCCGCTGCTTGATGCGGCTGGCAAGCTGACGCACCAGTTTCTGGTGGTCAGCAACATCAGCCCGGCGGACGCCAGCTTTGTCATTGGTGGCAACGAGCGCGTGGTGCGCCCGCGCCTGGCCGACGCCAAGTTCTTTTTTGATCAGGACCGCAAGAAGACGCTGGCGTCGCGCGTGGCCGCTCTGGAGCAGGTGGTTTATCACAACAAGCTCGGCACGCAAGGCGAGCGAGCTAAGCGCGTGTGCGCCATTGCTGGCGCGATCAGCCGCCAGTTAGGCGATTCGGATGTGACGGTTGCCGCAGACACTGCGGCGCGGCTTGCCAAGACCGATTTGCTGACCGACATGGTGGGAGAGTTCCCTGAGCTGCAGGGCATCATGGGTGGCTATTACGCGCGCCATGACGGCCTGGGCGAAGACATTGCCTGCGCCATTGAAGACCATTACAAGCCGCGTTTTGCCGGTGACGACCTGCCGCGCCACTTGAGCGGCGTGGTGGTGGCGCTGGCCGACAAGCTCGAAACGCTGGTCGGCATGTTTGGCATTGGCAATCTGCCCACCGGCGACCGCGATCCGTTTGCCCTGCGCCGCCATGCGCTGGGTGTGATTCGGATGTTGACCGAGAAAGACCTGCCGCTGGACTTGGACGCGCTGCTGGCGGCGGCCTCGGTCTGCTTTGGCGACAAGATCAGTGACGCAAGCGCTGCGCTGGGCGACTTCATCTTTGAGCGACTCGCTGGTAGCCTGCGCGAGCAGGGCTACAGCGCCAACGAGGTGGACGCGGTGCTGGCGCTGCGTCCGCAGCGGCTGGGGGATGTGGCCCGGCGCCTCCTCGCCGTGCGCGCCTTTGCCGCACTGCCTGAAGCCCCCGCGCTGGCTGCGGCCAATAAGCGCATCGGCAACATCCTCAAGAAGGCGCCTGACGTGGACCCCCATGTCAGCGAAGTGCTGCTGCAGGAGCCCGCCGAAATTGCCCTGTATACCGCAATGCAGTCGCTGGCGCCGCAGGCCAATGTGCAGTTTGACGCGCTGGACTACACCGCCTCGCTGCAGACCCTGGCGGCGCTGCGCGCACCGGTGGATGCGTTTTTTGACGATGTCATGGTCAATGCCGAGCAATTGGACTTGCGCCTGAACCGCCAGGGTTTGCTCAAAAGCCTGCATGGCGCCATGAACCGCGTGGCCGACCTGGCGCGGCTGGCGGCCTGAGCCACTGCGCGCACAAGCGATTGCACGCCATGGGAACCATGAAACTCGTTATTCTCGACCGCGACGGCACTGTCAATGAGGACAGTGCCGAATTCATCAAGACGCCGGAAGAATGGCTGCCTTTGCCGGGCGCGCTTGAGGCGATTGCCCGGCTCAATCATGCCGGCTGGCATGTCGTGATCGCCAGCAACCAGTCCGGACTGGGGCGCGGCTTGTTTGACGTATCCATGCTCAATGCGATCCACGCCAAGATGCACAAGATGCTGGCTGCGGTCGGTGGCCGGGTCGATGTCGTGTTCTATTGCCCGCACGCACCCGATGAGGGCTGCCATTGCCGCAAGCCCGAACCTGGCCTGTTCGAGCAGATTGGCGAGCGCTACGGGCTCGATTTAGAGGGCGTGCCTGCGGTGGGTGACACTGCGCGAGACGTTTTGGCGGGTGTGCGCGTGGGCTGCGAGCCGCATTTGGTGCTGACCGGCAAGGGCGCGGCCTTTCGGGGTCGGCGCTTGCCGCACAACTTTCCGAAAACGACGCAGGTGCACGATGATCTGGCGGCCTTTGCTGACTTTCTGATTGCGCGCGATGCCGCCCAGGCTGAACTGGCGCCGGCTTAGTCAAAAAAATGATAGCTGTTTGCGTAGCAACCACGAGGGCTAGAGGCCTAAAACGTATATAAATGCTATTGATTCGCTCCCTCTTGCACATGGCCTGGCTGCTGATTACGGTGATTCCGTGGGGACTGGCGCTGCTGCTGATCTCACTGTGGGTGCGCCGAACGACGTTGTGGTGGTTTGCCGTCGACTGGTTTCGGCTGGTGATCTGGGGCACGCGCGTGTTCTTGCGCGTGCAGGTGCGCGTGCGCGGCCTGGACAACTTGCCGGTGGGTGCCACCACGGCGGCGGTCTTGCTGTCAAAACACCAGTCCACCCTGGAAACGCTGCTGATTCCGACCCTAATGCCGCGTCCGCTGGCCTTTGTGTTCAAGCGCGAGTTGTTGCGCATTCCGTTTTTTGGCTGGTCGATGGCGCGGCTCAACATGATTCACATTGACCGCGAGTCCCGCGCCCTGGCGATGAAACATGTCATTGAGCAAGGCAAGCAGCGCCTGGCGCAAGGCACCTGGGTCATCATGTTTCCCGAGGGCACGCGCATCGCGCGCGGCCAAAGCGGTACCTACCAGACCGCGGGCACCCGGCTCGCTGTGGAGTCAGGGGCGCCGGTGGTGCCGATTGCGGTGTCGTCGGGCAAGTGCTGGCCGCGCCAGGGCTTCATCAAATACCCTGGTGTGGTGGAGGTCTCGATTGGCCCAGCCATTGCCAGCGTCGGGCGTGAGCCCAAAGAGCTGATGCGCGAGGTGCAGGCCTGGATCGAAACCGAAATGCGCCGTATTGACCCCGACGCCTATCTGTAGTCGCCGTGCCATGCATCCCTTGCTCCGCTTCACGCTGGATATTTTTGAGCCAAATCGGGCGCCAGCCCTCGTCAATCATTCACAGTCAGCTCCTGAAATAATAGTGGCAAAGACCCTGCCTGTCAGCCCACCGGCGCTGCCAACAACACCTGTGGTGGCCGGCCCTACGAACAGCATGCGCCACCCGCGTGCCAATCGGGAGGCGCGATTGGGCGACGTGATGGTGGCCTATGAGTTAAAACGCGGGCAGCGCCGCAGTATTGGCTTTGTGATTCGCGCAGAAGGTCTCGTGGTGAGCGCGCCCAAATGGGTGCCCCTGCACCAAGTCGATGCGGCGCTGCAGGATAAATCACGCTGGATCGTGCAAAAGCTGAGCGAGTCGCAGGCGCGCCAGCAACGCTTGCAGGGGCGCGCCATCGAGTGGTGCGACGGCGCCATGATTCCGTATCTGGGGCAGCCGCTGCAATTGCTGCTGGTGCCCCCTGCCGACGCAGGTGGCAAGCTTGTCAGGTTCAAGACCGGGGGGCTTGGCACGGCCGAACTCACCGAGGCCGACGCGCCAAGCCCAACGCTGCGCCTGGCGCTGCCAGCAGGCGCATCGGAGGATCAAATTCGTGACGCCGCGCAAGCCTGGCTCAAACGCCAGGCGCAGCTGCTGTTCAAGGCGCGGCTCGATCACTTTGCGCCGCAGTTGCAGGTGCAGTGGCGCAGTCTGGCCCTGAGCAGTGCCCGTACGCGCTGGGGTAGCGCCCGCATCGACGGATCGATCCGGCTCAATTGGCGTCTGATGCACTTTCAGAGCGCCGTCATCGACTATGTGGTGGTGCATGAACTCAGCCATCTGCGGGTGATGGACCACAGCCCGCGTTTCTGGGCCGTCGTGCACGCCGTCATTCCAGACCATCTCGCGCTGCGCCGGCAACTCAAGGATGCGACCTTGCCGCACGGCCTGTGACCCGGCCGGCTGTGGCTTTCGCGATTGACGTGTTGCGCTGCGTGCTAAGCTGGCAGGATTCAAAGCAGGGCGGTCCAGCCTGTGCCCAGTTCAACTGAAAAAGGAGAAGCCATGTCCGGTTTGTTACCCCACGTCGACCCCGACGGTCTGCTCGAATTCTCCGTGGTCTACACCGACCGCGCGCTGAACCACATGTCGCAAAGCTTTCAGGGCGTGATGCGGGACATTAGCGCGATGCTGAAGGATGTTTACCACGCCAGGTCAGTCGTGCTGGTGCCGGGCAGTGGCACCTTTGGCATGGAAGCGGTGGCGCGCCAGTTTGCGAACGACAAAGAAGTGCTGATCATCCGCAATGGCTGGTTCAGCTACCGTTGGACGCAGATTCTGGACATGGGCCATATCGCTGCGGAATCAACCGTTCTGAAAGCGCGCCGGGTTGGTGCCGGCAAACAATCGCCGTGGGTGCCGGCGCCGATTGACGAGGTGGTGGCCGCCATACGCGAGAAGCAGCCCGACGTGGTGTTTGCCCCGCATGTTGAGACTGCCAGCGGCATGATCCTGCCCGACGATTACCTGCGCGCCGTGGCTGCTGCCGTGCATGAGGTCGGTGGCCTGTTTGTGCTGGACTGCATCGCCTCGGGCGCGATGTGGGTCGACATGGTGAACACCGGCATCGATGTGCTCATTAGCGCGCCGCAAAAAGGCTGGAGTAGCTCACCGTGTTGTGCCATGGTGATGCTCAGTGAAGCGGCCCGCACGGCCATCGACGCCACCAGCAGCAGCAGTTTTGCCTGCGACCTGAAAAAGTGGCTGCAGATCATGGAGGCCTACGAGAACGGCGGCCATGCCTACCACGCCACCCTACCGACTGATGCGCTCACCCGCCTGCGCGACACCATGAAGGAGACGCAGGCTGACGGCTTTGCCAAGGTGCGCGCCGAGCAGATCGACTTGGGCGCCAAGGTCCGTGCACTGTTTGAGAGTCGCGGCCTTGCCAGCGTAGCTGCCGAAGGCTTCAAGGCGCCCGGCGTTGTGGTGAGCTATACGAGCGACCCCGAGCTTCAGTCCAGCCGGAAATTTATTGGAGTCGGACTGCAAACTGCGGCCGGTGTGCCCTTGCAGTGTGACGAACCCGCTGACTTCATGACATTCCGGGTCGGTCTCTTTGGCCTGGAAAAGTGGCACAACGTGGACCGCACGGTTGGGCAATTGGCTGCAGCGCTGGACCAGATTTTGTAGGCTGGGCGGATCTCGACACTTGTGTTGCGATGGCTATGACGGGGGCGATTTGAGTGAATGGCCCAAATGCGTTCCTACAATTTGAACAAATTTCAATAAACAAGGATTTTTATGAACGTTATCCGCTTTTCCGATCTGTGCGCCCAAGACCAAGTCTCCGGCAAGCGCGTTTTTATCCGCGCCGACCTCAATGTGCCGCAGGATGACGCCGGGCGCATCACCGAAGACACCCGCATTCGTGCCTCCATTCCCTGCATCCAGATGGCGCTCGACGCTGGGGCGGCGGTGATGGTGACCTCGCATCTGGGGCGCCCGACTGAAGGCGCCTTTAAACCGGCAGACTCGCTGGCACCGATAGCCGAGCGCCTGGCCGAGTTGATGGGCCGCGTCGTGCCATTGGTTGCAAACTGGGTCGATGGCGTCAGCGTGCAGCCCGGCGAACTGGTGTTGCTGGAAAACTGCCGCGTCAACCCCGGTGAGAAGAAGAACGACGAAGCGCTGGCCAAAAAAATGGCCGCCTTGTGCGACATTTTTGTGCATGACGCTTTTGGCACCGCACACCGCGCGGAAGCCTCCACCTACGGCATCGCCCAATTTGCCAAGGTGGCATGCGCGGGCCCGCTGCTCGCCGCTGAAATGGACGCCATCACCCAAGCGCTGGCAAACCCGAGACGCCCCCTGGTGGCGATCGTGGCGGGCTCCAAGGTGTCGACCAAACTAACCATCTTGAAAAGCCTGGCCAGCAAGGTGGACCAGCTTATCGTCGGTGGCGGCATCGCCAACACCTTCATGCTCGCTGCTGGCTTGAAGATCGGCAAGAGCCTGGCCGAAGCCGACTTGCTGGACGATGCCAAGGATGTGATCGCCGCCATGAAGGCGCGCGGCGCGGCGGTACCGATCCCGACCGATGTGGTAACCGCCAAGACCTTCGCGGCCGACGCCGTCGCCACGGTCAAAGCCGCAACGGAAGTCGACGACGATGACCTGATTCTCGATATCGGTCCCCAAACCGCCGCTGCCCTGGCAATGCAGCTCAAGGCGGCCGGCACGATCGTCTGGAACGGCCCGGTCGGCGTGTTTGAGTTTGCCGCGTTCGAGAATGGCACCAAGACCATTGCCCGAGCCATCGCGGAGTCCAGCGCATTTTCAATTGCCGGTGGAGGCGACACCCTGGCCGCCATCGCCAAATACGGCATTGAGGAGCAGTTGGGCTACATCTCGACCGGTGGCGGCGCCTTTCTGGAGGTGCTCGAAGGAAAAACGCTGCCTGCCTTTGAGATATTGACGCGGCGCGCGGCGGGTTGATCCGCAGTAGCATTCAACCGAGATTGTCCATTAGGCGGTGCTTCGCACCTGTTTGAGCGCTGGCGGCGGCTTTGCGGGCATTTTGCGCGTCTGCTCGGTGTCCATAGCGGTGCTATGAACGCCCCCCAGCCACACAAACTGCCTCGCAAATCCACTCGCCATCATCTCAAACCCTAATGAACAATCTCGGTTCAAATCTTGGGTCGGCGGCGTACACGAAAGATAGGGGTGTGCTTGGACCGTCGCAGCGCTTTTTCGGGCGGATTGCGCCTTTGCTCAAGTTTTACCTGAAACACCCGCTGTCACCGGGCGATTTGTCATAAGCCCGCTACCGGATGTGCGGTTCGGCCAGCAGTTGTTCCGGCAACGTGAAATAGGCCGAAGTCGCGCCGCGGTGCTCGCGCGCCTGCGCCAATTCATGGCGCGCCACGGTGCGCAAATGCACTTCATCCGGGCCATCCAGCAATTGCATGGCGCGGCCCCAGGTCCAAAAGTACGCCAGTGGGGTGTCAGGTGACAACCCCATCGCGCCAAACACCTGGATGGCGCGATTGACGACGCGCGTTTGCAGGCGCGCCGTCACGACCTTGATGGCAGATACATCGACCCGGCTGTGTGGGTGCGCGCCCTGATCGAGCTGCCAGGCGGCGCGCAAGACCAGCAGGCGGGCCTGGTCAATCTCTAGGCGCGACTCGGCAATCCATTCCTGCACATTGGCAAAGTCGGACAGGTACTTGCCAAAGGCGTGCCGCTCCAGCGTGCGATCGCACATCATGCTGAGCGCCAATTCGCACTGCCCGATGGTGCGCATGCAGTGGTGGATGCGACCGGGACCCAGGCGCGCCTGGGCCATCGCAAAACCGGCGCCTTCCTGGCCCAGCATGTTGGCAACCGGCACGCGCACGTCTTTGAAAACAATCTCGCAATGCCCTTCGGGCGTATGGTGCTGCATGATGGGGATGTTGCGCACCAGCGTGACGCCGGGCGTGTCGATCGGTACCAGCACCATGCTGTGCTGGGCATGCTTGTCGGTGCTTTCGTCGCCACTGCGGCACATGACAATCAGCAAGCGGCAGTCTGGATGCGCAGCCCCGGTCACAAACCATTTGCGGCCATTGAGCACCAATTGATCGCCGTCATGGCGCACGCAGGTCTGCAAGTTGGTGGGGTCTGAAGACGCGACGTCGGGCTCGGACATGGCAAAAGCAGAACGTATCTCCCCGTTCAGCAAAGGAGTGAGCCAACACCGGCTTTGGTCTGGCGTCGCAAACAAGTGCAGCAGCTCCATATTGCCGGTGTCCGGTGCGCTGCAGTTGAACACCTCTGAGGCCCACGGCAAGCGCCCCATGATCTCTGCCAGAGGCGCGTACGCCAGGTTGCTCAAGCGCAGCCCGGGCTCGTTGTCATGCAGGCTGGGCAGAAAGAGATTCCACAGGCCTTCCGAGCGCGCCAGTGCCTTGAGATCGCTCATGAAGGGCGGTGGAAAGATGCCTTGCGCCACTGAGTGATGCCAGGAGCCGTTGTAGGGCAGCACGAATCGGTCAATAAAGTCTTCCAGACGCCGGCGCAGGGTCTGCACCTGCGGCGAATAGTCAAAATCCATGGAGTGCCTTTCTGTTTGCGCCGCGAATCTCAGGTGCTTGCTTGCTTGGTTGGTGCCGCTTGCTGTAGCTGAGGCATGTCTCAGGGGGAGTTTGCCGAAATTGGTCGCAATTGGCTGTCACCTCGGTAATGACCTGCAAGGCGCCTGAGTGCATCGTTGCATCCTGTCTGCCACCTCAGAAGCCGCACTTCTTGCCTAGCGGTGTCGCTCGTCGTTGTCATGGCGACGGGCTTGCCGCTTGCCCTGCACGCGAGGCGCATAGATGCCGTGGAATTCGCCAATGTTTGCGGTTCTAAGGCCTCGGCGGCATTTGATTTTAAAAAAACAGGACAAACGACTAAATAGCTGCTATAGTTCAAGGCTCAGCTGATTTAAGCCAACTGGGTACCGGCAGGCAAGTCAATACAACGTCCAGATGCAATCTGGAAACAGCTTTAATTTAAGTCAGTCGGGGAAAAAGAAATTTAAAAATTTCTAAGAAAAACGCAAAAAGCGTACTATAATTTGAGGCTCCGCTGATCACAGTGAAGAGCAAAAAGCAAAGCAAGACGCAAGTCAAGTAGAGCTAAAGATCATTAAAAACATACAGCCGATAAGTGTGGGCGTTTGAGGCGAAAGGCCAAGTTCTTCGGAACTATGTCTTAACTGACATACAAACGCTCATGAAGTAAAAAAGATGTGAAATTCAGAAATGAAGTTCACGTTGATTCCAATTTATGAGTAGCCTGAGCAATCGGGCAAAAAATTCAAGATCGAACTATAGAGTTTGATCCTGGCTCAGATTGAACGCTGGCGGCATGCCTTACACATGCAAGTCGAACGGCAGCACGGGAGCAATCCTGGTGGCGAGTGGCGAACGGGTGAGTAATATATCGGAACGTGCCCAGTCGTGGGGGATAACGCAGCGAAAGCTGTGCTAATACCGCATACGATCTCTGGATGAAAGCGGGGGACTCGCAAGAGCCTCGCGCGATTGGAGCGGCCGATATCAGATTAGCTAGTTGGTGGGGTAAAAGCCCACCAAGGCGACGATCTGTAGCTGGTCTGAGAGGACGACCAGCCACACTGGAACTGAGACACGGTCCAGACTCCTACGGGAGGCAGCAGTGGGGAATTTTGGACAATGGGCGCAAGCCTGATCCAGCAATGCCGCGTGCAGGATGAAGGCCTTCGGGTTGTAAACTGCTTTTGTACGGAACGAAACGGTCCCTTCTAATACAAGGGGCTAATGACGGTACCGTAAGAATAAGCACCGGCTAACTACGTGCCAGCAGCCGCGGTAATACGTAGGGTGCGAGCGTTAATCGGAATTACTGGGCGTAAAGCGTGCGCAGGCGGTTATATAAGACAGATGTGAAATCCCCGGGCTCAACCTGGGCACTGCATTTGTGACTGTATAGCTAGAGTACGGTAGAGGGGGATGGAATTCCGCGTGTAGCAGTGAAATGCGTAGATATGCGGAGGAACACCGATGGCGAAGGCAATCCCCTGGACCTGTACTGACGCTCATGCACGAAAGCGTGGGGAGCAAACAGGATTAGATACCCTGGTAGTCCACGCCCTAAACGATGTCAACTGGTTGTTGGGTCTTCACTGACTCAGTAACGAAGCTAACGCGTGAAGTTGACCGCCTGGGGAGTACGGCCGCAAGGTTGAAACTCAAAGGAATTGACGGGGACCCGCACAAGCGGTGGATGATGTGGTTTAATTCGATGCAACGCGAAAAACCTTACCCACCTTTGACATGTACGGAAGCCTTTAGAGATAGAGGCGTGCTCGAAAGAGAGCCGTAACACAGGTGCTGCATGGCTGTCGTCAGCTCGTGTCGTGAGATGTTGGGTTAAGTCCCGCAACGAGCGCAACCCTTGTCATTAGTTGCTACATTTAGTTGGGCACTCTAATGAGACTGCCGGTGACAAGCCGGAGGAAGGTGGGGATGACGTCAAGTCCTCATGGCCCTTATAGGTGGGGCTACACACGTCATACAATGGCTGGTACAAAGGGTTGCCAACCCGCGAGGGGGAGCTAATCCCACAAAGCCAGTCGTAGTCCGGATCGTAGTCTGCAACTCGACTACGTGAAGTCGGAATCGCTAGTAATCGTGGATCAGAATGTCACGGTGAATACGTTCCCGGGTCTTGTACACACCGCCCGTCACACCATGGGAGCGGGTTCTGCCAGAAGTAGTTAGCCTAACCGCAAGGAGGGCGATTACCACGGCAGGGTTCGTGACTGGGGTGAAGTCGTAACAAGGTAGCCGTATCGGAAGGTGCGGCTGGATCACCTCCTTTCTGGAAACAATGCAATTCAAATTGAACGCTCACACTTATCGGTTGTTGGAAGGTTGTCGCTGACGGCTAAGGTTTTTGCCTAGTCACAAGTGACCGGCTTGGGTCTGTAGCTCAGTTGGTTAGAGCACCGTCTTGATAAGGCGGGGGTCGTTGGTTCGAGACCAACCAGACCCACCAATGTCGACAAATAGGTCGTCCAACGTCCTTCTGGTTTTGGGGGTGTAGCTCAGCTGGGAGAGCGGCTGCTTTGCAAGCAGTAGGTAGCGGGTTCGAGTCCTGTCACCTCCACCAATCTTCTAATAAGCTTTCAATTTCTTATCGATAAAGTAGTATTCAACACCAAAGTAGCTTTGCAAAAGGCTGCTTTGTTGTTGATCAGGATAACTTGATCAATCGGCTGTTCTTTAACAATTTATAGAGTTTAATCAGCGTTGCTAGCGGAAACTGCACATTCGTAAAGGTTTAGTGCAGACCGTGCCGCTAGTGACAAATTTTTGATTGCGTCAAAATGAATATCAGACTTCACGTTTGAAATTCGAGTTATTCAAGTTAAATTGGATACGGCATAACGCGATTGGTGAAAGACCAATCAAACATTCCTTGAAAATAATTTTTAGTTTCGCAAGAGACGTCAAAGTTATAGGGTCAAGTGAATAAGAGCATGTGGTGGATGCCTTGGCAATGATAGGCGACGAAGGACGTGATAGCCTGCGATAAGCTTCGGGGAGCTGGCAAATTAGCTTTGATCCGGAGATTTCCGAATGGGGAAACCCACCGAAAGGTATCGCATACTGAATACATAGGTATGCGAGGCGAACCGGGTGAACTGAAACATCTCAGTAGCTCGAGGAAAAGACATCAACCGAGATTCCGAAAGTAGTGGCGAGCGAAATCGGAGAAGCCTGCAAGTGATAGCACAAGACTTAACAGAACAACTTGGAAAGGTTGGCCATAGCGGGTGATAGCCCCGTATGTGAAAAGACCTGTGTGATACTGAGCTTGCGACAAGTAGGGCGGGACACGTGTAATCCTGTCTGAATATGGGGGGACCATCCTCCAAGGCTAAATACTCATCATTGACCGATAGTGAACTAGTACCGTGAGGGAAAGGCGAAAAGAACCCCGGGAGGGGAGTGAAATAGATCCTGAAACCGCATGCTTACAAAAAGTAGGAGCCTCGTAAGGGGTGACTGCGTACCTTTTGTATAATGGGTCAGCGACTTACATTCAGTGGCAAGGTTAACCGAATAGGGAAGCCGTAGAGAAATCGAGTCCGAATAGGGCGAATTAGTCGCTGGGTGTAGACCCGAAACCAAGTGATCTATCCATGGCCAGGATGAAGGTGCCGTAACAGGTACTGGAGGTCCGAACCGACTAGTGTTGCAAAACTAGCGGATGAGCTGTGGATAGGGGTGAAAGGCTAAACAAACTTGGAAATAGCTGGTTCTCTCCGAAAACTATTTAGGTAGTGCCTCAAGTATTACCGTTGGGGGTAGAGCACTGTTTTGGCTAGGGGGTCATGGCGACTTACCAAACCAAGGCAAACTCCGAATACCGACGAGTACAGCTTGGGAGACAGAGCACCGGGTGCTAACGTCCGGACTCAAGAGGGAAACAACCCAGACCGCCAGCTAAGGTCCCTAAAATTGGCTAAGTGGGAAACGAAGTGGGAAGGCTAAAACAGTCAGGATGTTGGCTTAGAAGCAGCCATCATTTAAAGAAAGCGTAATAGCTCACTGATCGAGTCGTCCTGCGCGGAAGATGTAACGGGGCTAAGCCAGTTACCGAAGCTGCGGATTTGCAATTTATTGCAAGTGGTAGGAGAGCGTTCTGTAAGCCTGTGAAGGTGCGTTGAGAAGCGTGCTGGAGGTATCAGAAGTGCGAATGCTGACATGAGTAGCGTTAAAGGGGGTGAAAAGCCCCCTCGCCGTAAGCGCAAGGTTTTCTACGCAACGTTCATCGGCGTAGAGTGAGTCGGCCCCTAAGGCGAGGCAGAGATGCGTAGTCGATGGGAAACAGGTCAATATTCCTGTACCGATGTGTAGTGCGATGTGGGGACGGAGAAGGTTAGCTCAGCCAACTGTTGGATATGTTGGTTCAAGCCTGTAGTCGTGCCTGGTAGGTAAATCCGCCGGGCTTAGATGAGGGGTGATAAC
>Ga0180732_1000091_pt1 | contig 95862 bp, 74 predicted proteins | sample KR11_01MetaG_FD_148674 | JGI IMG/M metagenome (GOLD analysis project Ga0180732, IMG submission 148674) | Groundwater microbial communities from the Olkiluoto Island deep subsurface site, Finland - KR11_0.1 MetaG | ecosystem: Environmental > Aquatic > Deep subsurface > Groundwater | place... | reverse complement strand
ACGCACAACAGGTATTTTCCAACACTGGACTCGGTCATTGCGGCTGTGGAGCCGCAATTCGACCGATGGCAGAAAGGGAACGAAACTCTGAGGAGGTTATGCGCAGGAATTTAAGACACCGAGTATAATATAATCGCAAGAATAACTACCTTAAGATACCTGTTGCATATTGATTTTATCACCTATTAATAAGGAGTATTAAATTTAGGTATATATATATATATATCTTTGCGTTTGGTCTAGAACATATTTTGTTGCGAAAAATGGAGGGCATCAAACCTCAGGCAACCATACTAATATTTATGGAGCATTCCTATTCCAAGTGCAAGGAGATGAATCCATGAGGAAGAAATTATTCGCAGTCTGGCTGTGCCTACTCTTGGCGCTTTCGACATTCGTCATGACCGCCGATGTCAGTAGCATTGTCGAGGGAAAGGAGAGCGTGAGTGCCGGGGTGACCTACATTGTCAGTGCACCATTCAGGATTAACAACAATACGGATTTTGCCACATCGCCGAAAGTGACTGGAGGGAACGTGTATACCATTTCCGTTTTAAAATCTGCTGAAAGAGCAGATAAAATAAAATCAATGAATGCTGATTATACCGCGCAGTTCAGAACCCCATTGACTATCACAGCAGTTCTGACTGCAACTTCCGAGGAATTCCTTCTGTCATGGCTAGCGATTAGCAACCCTATAACTACCAATCCCTCCTACGAAGTCTATTATTCTTCGGATAACAATATATACAATCTTGTAAGCACCACGTCCAGCACATCTTACGTGATGGATGCTATTGCATGGGACTGCCAACCGCATACCACTCAACTTTTCAAAGTAAAGGCCTACAATACTGCTGGTTGCAATGGAGAATCTGCAGTAGTTAGTGCCGAATGCGGTCGTGTCGATTATTTCCTGGATGTGGGCAGTGTGGACGCTAATGTTTATGAAGAGAGAGACATGCCTTTTACTCTCGATGATATGCCTCGTTATGGTCTTACGCTACCACCTCAGAGCACCGGATTGCATCTGGGATGGAGCGCACCCGTCCCTGGAACTGGTTCCGAACCGAAGAACTGGAGGCAGGGAATGCAAGGGTATCAACAGATGTTTCTCCTGAATCTTGGGTCTGGGTCTGAACTTAACATAAACTATTTGCTCACTTTCCATTTTGAGGCAACAGGTACATTCTACTTGGAGCAAAAAATAGGCGAAGGTATTTGGCTTCAGGTGGGAGAAATTAATGGTCACCGTGGTAAATGGGAAACAGCTTCTATACGGATAGACCAAAACAATTACTACGATCATAGTAATGCGATAGGTTGGGAAGGTATGAACATTTTATTCAGATTCTCTGCCCCAGATGTCATATTTTTGGATTGGATTAAAGCAAATCGCGGTTATGTTGGTTATTTTGTACAATCACCACTATACGCTTTAATTGAACCGGAATTAGAGGCTTATGTGCCGATAATTGGACAATATGCCAATGTTGAAACTGAAATAATTAATGGACTATGGACCACCCATGAAGAAGTCAAACAATCTCTAAAAATGCGTTATCTTAGTGGATTGATAGGGGCTGTATTGATTGGAGATTTTCCAATTGCTTTCGTTGAACGATCCAGTGGCTATGCAAAACCCTCTTCTCTTTATTATATGGACATGGATGGTACATGGGATTACGCTGATAATTCTAATTCGTTCAAACCTCCTACTGAGAAATCAAAAGCTAGACTTAATTCACCAGAGATTTTTATAGGTCTTTTACGTCCTCCAACTACTGATATAAGTACTGCTGCTGCATATTTAATCTCTTATTTTAATCGTGCTTCTGAATATGCATTAATCCATCAAATCAGTGACAAAGCTTTGCTAATCCAATCAGACCACAGTACTCTTGATGGGGCTCGAATACACTCCATGTTAGGTTCCAACTATCAGGATGTTGATTATCTTAAAGCCCCACTCAGTGCTGACCTATCTTTGGCATTAACTAATCCCACCCCCTATGATTTAGTGGTGATAAATGCCCATACAACCCCATATACGAATTCTGTTGCACTTAACATCCGCGTTACATCATCACCCAATACTTATTTGGATTATACAACCCTGCAAAATTGGGATTTATCGTCATCGTTTTATATTTTGACCTGTTGCCACACAACTTTATTTGAAAGCAAGGAGGGAGGTATAATTCAAAAATATTCTAACTATCTCGCAGGACATTTTACATTTAACAATGGAGGTAATGCTCTTGGAACATTTGGATATTCCACGGTAGCAGGAGGAGGATTGCCAGGCTCAGAAGGTCTTTTTAGTAACATAAATCAGGGAAAAACTATTGGTGAGTTGATATTAGCATGGGGTAATAGTTGGCAAAATATGGATAATCCATTAGGTCATTATAATCAAGAAGGACCCATTCCTCCTAGTGAACCCGCACCACCTCATTTTCCCCCTACACGGGGTGAAGATGGCGGCGTAGGAAGTAACTATGAATATTACTGGCTCAATTTCATAGGAGACCCGTTATTAAGGTTATAGGTGTTGTATGACTAATACATTCAATTTGCATCGCGTTATGTTGATTATATCTTTCATCCTCTTTTTTTGTTTAATCAACCCTTACATTCTGCCACAACGAATTATAAATAATAATATATATTCAAAACAGAATATTATAAATAATGATGATTTTATTGCTGCTGGTACGAAAATAGTTGAATATGATGGTTTTCTTTATGTAACAGGCGAGTTTAATGGCAATGTTTTACTTCTCAAATATGATACCGCCGGTAAACTGATATGGGGACAGACATGGGGTGTTTCAAATTGTCATACAGAAGGAATCTCTTTAACTGGTTATAACGAGCATATCTTTGTAATTGGTCGCCTAGACGAATTTAGCAATGCACCAGAATATAATTTCAATATAGACTTGATTTTACTTAAATACGATAAAGCAGGTAATTTACATTGGAACAAAACATGGGGTGAGGGGGGGTCTACGAATTATGCTAATGATATATACTTATTTTCCAATTATTTGTATGTTATTGGCTCAATGGACTATATTCCTATATTGATTAAATTCGATGAGGATGGTAACGAATTGTGGAACAGAACATGGGGGGGAGATTATCCATATCAAGGGAACCCTATTGAAATAACTGCGTACAATGATACTTTGTTCATTATTGGCGTAATGAATAACTGGTTAAGACCTCGCACAGGATATATGTTTTTATTGAATTATGATGCCGAGGGCTATTTATTATGCAACAAAACATGGACTGATGTTGATTTGAATTTAAGAGAGGGGCTTTTATTATCGGTTGATTGTACAAAGTTACATAATAGCACATATATTTCTTTGACGTTGTCCTATGAAACCACTCCTTATATGGTTTGTTTATTATTCAGATACGATTTGGATAAACAAGTGTTATTTTTAATTCGTTCATATAATGACTATGAATTAAATAGATTTGAATCAATAACCGGATATGATGATAATTTGTTTCTCATTGGACAAAATTTGAACGGAACCGTTCTTATTAGAATGGATGCAGAAGGCAGTCAATTGTGGAGTTATTCACTTAGTTATGGGAATAGTAAAAGCATGATTGCATCTCACAATTACCTCTATATCATTGAATCAATAGAAAGCGATAAAAGTCGTTTTGATTTGTCATTATTAAAATTTGACACAGATGGCAATCTGATTTGGAATAAAACATGGGGTGGTGTTGGTATTTACCCGTTAAATCAATCTGCGATTATAAGTATATCAATGACAAAACAACAATTTTATCTAGATGAATCCTTAAATGTTATAATCTCCATATTGAACAATGGAACCGCAAATATTAGTTGTTCCAGATGTTGCTTTACGTATATATTAGAACGTAATGGTACACTTATCGAATTATTTTTCCCCTATAATAACACAAATGAAGTGATTCTTCCAGGTAGTGTTTTTACCGAAACCATTGACCTTAGAGAATATTCTTCCGATATCGATACGTGGGAGGCCATTGGAAATCTGGGCGTGGGGAATTATTCTTTATACGCTATTTATGGGTGTATAAACAACCCATGGTACAATGAAACTGATTTTCCCTATAACATGAGTACATCAAATGTGCTTCAATTTGAAATACTGGAAAATCCCGTTGGAAATTCAAATTGGACAATTGTTTTGATTATTTCGACAATCATCTTATTAACAATAGTTTCATCATTAGTATGGCTTAATCGTCAAAGGAGACAAAAAACATGAAAACAAAACTGTTCGCAGCCTGGCTTTGCCTGACCCTGGTATCCGCCGCAATGGCGGTTACCCTGGACACTGGCGGCAACGTGGAAGGGAAGGAAACTATATTGGATGAAATTACCTACATCATTAGCGAACCATTCAGGATTAACAACAATACGGATTTTGCCACATCGCCGAAGGTCACCGGCGGGGACGGCTCCGCCGGGAACCCCTGGATAATCGAGAATTACGAAATCGACGGGACCGGGTACGGGTACTGCATTTACATCGGGAATACGACGGAGCATTTTGTGGTGCGGGATTGCTTGCTGCATAATGCCAGCGGGCATAATGAATGGCCATGGTTCAATAATGCCGGCATTACTTTGAACAATATCGTTAACGGAGTATTTCAGAACAATACCGCCAGAGAATGTGAATACGGGTACATCACCATAGAGTGGATTCGTGATCTCAATTTCATTAAGAATAATGCGTTCAACAACTCGCGGGACGGAATTCGATTTCTACGAGGATATAATTGTACGATTCATAACAATGTAGCCAATGACAACGGAAATGCGGGTATCGCTGTTCTTTCATCCAGACAAATCAGGATTGAAAATAACACTGCGAATGACAACGGAGAAGCGGGCATTCATGTTTCAGAATTGTACACATGGGGCGACTCTCGGACAATCCAAATAATGAATAACAGCGCTTTGGGCAATCATTATGGATTGTATATGGGGCATTCTTACTGGTCGGATGTCAGGAACAACGTTCTAGTTAACAACGATATTGGACTTTGTTTTTTCACATCAGAAAATAATAACGTCTTTGACAATCATGTCACAAACAACAGCATGGGAATTATTTTCGATTCTTCCTCGATTAATTATCTTGGCGGTAATTCAATCATTAATTCCACGGGAATGACAGGTTCATCTTCATATTCTATAATCGAAAATGATCTGGATGTATATCAGAACGACCCGAATTGGTCCAATTACACCTGTTTCGAGGAACAGCTGGCAACCGGTGATGGGGGCAAAACCTTGTTCACAAGGGCCGTGGACCTGGCCGATACAATCCTCTTCGAAGTTAGTATCACCGGTCATGCCAACGCGCCCGACCTTGACCTGGGCATATTCCTGGACGGGAAGGGGGGCAATCCAATCGATGGAATTACCCAGACCGAAGAATTCGTTACATATTGCGCAGATGCCGACGCCGACGAGAGTGTCAGACTCCTGGCCCCAGAGGGCGGGACATACCTGATACGGGTGTTCGGATATACGGTCACAGACAACCCAGGCCAATTCGACATAGAGATAAACATCGTCAACGCTTCCAGCACCGGGATTTACCTAATGAATTCATCCTACAACAAGATAGTAAACAATAATATCTCACTTAACAGCCAGGGGCTGAACCTGACCTCAGATTCCGATTTCAACCGGCTCCATTACAACAACATCGCAGATAACATTGTTCAGGCATTCGATGACGGGGCCAATCGCTGGAATGTTTCTTACGTCATAGGTGGCGGCAATTACTGGTCAGATTACGCTGGCACAGATGCGTTCTCCGGCTCCGAACAGAATGAGACCGGCCCAGACGGCATCGGGGACACGCCATATATCGACATACTGGGCGGAGGGAACGAGGATGCATATCCGCTGATGAATCACACGGACGGTGTGTATATTGACGATACATCGCCCATTTCATCGGCATATCTGGATGCGGACGAGCCTTTCTGGGGATATTGCATGGTATCAACCCATCTGGATGATGATTATTCCGGAATCGACAATGTAGTATTGTGGTACAGATACAGCCCGGACAATCAGACCTGGGGAGATTGGACCGAATTTACTTTCTACGACCCCGGTGAGCCATCCTGGCTCTTTGCCCCGATGATATATTATCTGGGAGATGAAGGATATTATGAATTTTATACCATCGCCACAGACGGGGCAGGAAATGTGGAGACAAAATCTCAGGTTGCGGAGACTTATTGGTTACTTGATAATACAGCCCCTCAAAGCCATGTCCTTCAGCCCACGATCTACTGGAACATTCCCGACCTGAACATGGAAGTTAGTGTCACGGACAACACCAATTCAACAAACAATGTCGAGGTATTTTACAGATTCAGCCAAGACAATGCCACCTGGGGCGGTTGGACATTGTTCGAAAATCTCACAGCGGAACCTTGGAATTTCACCTTCAGCTTTCCAGATGAGCAGGGTTACTATCAGTTCTACAGCCGGGCAAATGACACATCGGGCAACCCGGAGAATGCCACAGCTACGACTCAGGCCAGGATTGGCTATGATATCACCGCACCGCAGATAACGGACACCAGTCCGGTAGCGGGTACAACCGGGGATGCCTATACCTTCCAGGCGCAGGTCACGGACAATCTGGAACTCTCTGGGGTCCAGGTCATATACTGGTTCGGCACCGGAACCGAGACCAACGCCACCATGGTGCATGCCGATGCCGACAATTACGAACTTGAAATAACTGTCCCGATCGGCAGCCTGGACATGTTGCATTACCGGATTGCCGCAACCGACGCCGCCGGAAACTGGAACTCCACTGGCATCAGGAATATCTTGATCGCGGACAATGACGACCCCACGGTGAATACTGGTGCTGACCAGACGGTTGAAGTTTATGACTCGGTTTATTTCAACGGTTCTGCCAGCGCTGACAATATCGGCGTTGTGAACTACACCTGGACCTTCAACGATGGCATCGCGAATGTCACTATCTACGGGGTTTTCCCCAATCACACATTTACGATTCCGGGCAACTACACTGTTACTCTCATGGTGAGAGACGCCGCCGGGAATTCCGACGCGGACACTATGATGGTAACTGTCACAGGACAGCCAACGACCATCGATGACATTCCGCCATCAGCCAACGCTGGTTCCGACCGTAACATAACCGCGGGGACGCTCGTGACCTTCGACGGCTCAACCAGCACAGACAATGTGGGGATAGGGGACCACACCTGGACCTTTACCCACAATGGCACAGCCGTTATCCTGCACGGCGTTTCCCCGACATTCATGTTCTGGGAAGTGGGCAATCACACTGTCACGCTGAACGTCACCGACACCGCCGGGAACTGGGACACGGACAGCATGATGGTGACCGTGAATGCGCCGCCAATCGTGGAGGAAGAGGAGGAGGCAGGCAGCTATCTCTGGCTCGTGATCGTGGCGGTCATCGTCTTGGCCGGTGTGGCTCTGGGATTCTGGATGATGAAGAAAGGTCGGAAACCGGAGATTTCCGAAACCGAACAGTCACCTGAAGAGACAAATCAAACGGGAAATTGACCGCCGCAGATTTCGGTATCCACTAATGAAATGTCCATGTCTTCAAGATAGAATTTCACGGCCACTCTGAGGTTCTGGACCGTCTCATAATCATAAATCGTTTTCATCGATTACCCCCTTTACTGCATAAATGCCGAGAACGCTCAGTCCTTCAGGGCTGAAATGAATTGGCATAAGCAGTAAAATGCAATGCGAAAGATGAACGAATAGCAGCCATGCAAGATTCGCGTAATGCGTTTCACCCGACACGGACTGGTCGGGCGAGTACCTGTCACCCCGGGGCAAGCCCCGAGGTTTAACAATATACAGAAGCTTTGTATCACCCAGTATGCTTGGATATCACGACCCCACCCTCACAGGTGGGGCATGCTGCTATAACATGCTAATGCTCAAGGAACATATTTTTATGCAGATTGCCATTAAGCCTTGAGCATTGTTCTTCGTTCCAGCTCGAAAAACCAGGAACCTCCCGGTATTGCCGGGCTTCGAAATATATATTAAAATTACATACTCTGTGTGATGCCAATGTCAGAGAAATTACAACCTGAGTGGAAATACCAGTTGCAGGGACTGAGGGGCCTGAACCCGCCTCCCAAACTCAACAAGCCGGCATTGCTGGTCATAGACATGCAGAGATATTTCTGCGATCCGGATGCTCCAGCGTACGGCCGTGATTTCGATGCCACTGTGGAGCCGGTCCAGGCCCTGGTGGGCGCTTTCGGGAAACTGGGGTTGCCTGTCTTCGCCACCCGCTATTACTCCAAGGATGATAATGACCCCACGGCCAGATGGTGGAATGCCACCCTGGAGAAAGATAGTCCGTGGGTTGATGTCGACCCCCGAATCAAGCTTCCCCCAGGTTCCAAGGTACTGGACAAGCATCTCTACGGGACTTTCTCATCCACAGACCTGGATGAACGGCTGAAGGCGCTGGGCTGCGATTCCGTCGTCATATGCGGCGTCATGACCGACCTGTGTTGCGAAACGACAGCAAGAGAAGCGTTCCAGCTCAGTTATACCGTTTATTTCGTGGGTGACGCCACCGCCACCAGCGATTACATGCTGCATTTCTCGGCACTGGCTACCCTGGCCCACGGTTTCGCTTTCATTGTCACAGTTGACGACATAATAAAATTGCTGGAGGAAAAATAATGCCTAAAATAGCAGTGATCGGAGCCGGACCCGCGGGAATCGCCGCATCGATACAGTTATCAAGAGCTGGCCATGAAGTAACCGTTTTTGAGCACGGAATAATTGGCGGCAACCTCTGGAACGCCGGTTTCGTGGAAAATTATCCGGGATTTCCCGGCGGCATAACCGGGAAGCATCTGGCACAGCTCATGGAGGAGCAATTTCAGGAATATGATTTCGTACTCAGAAGAATCGAGGTTACGAAAGCGGCATTCACCGGCACGCATTTCACTGTAAATTCCGCAGGCAATGAGGAATATGACGGTATGATTCTGTGTACCGGCACTCGCCCGAAGAAAGCCGGTTTCCCCGGGGAGGATGAGTTGCACGGAGTGGGGCTGCTGCATTACAACATAATGCGTCTGGAGGAATGGTATCCTGAGGGCAACGCACTGGTAGTGGGCGGCGGGGAATCCTCCATGGATATGGCGATGACGTTGGCCGAGCGCGGACTGAAAGTAACGCTTCTCCACAGATCCGAGCTGAGGGGCATAAAATATCTCCTGGACGCGGTGAAAATCGACGACAGTATCACAGTAACCGAAGGCTCAGTTGAAAGTGTCAGGCTGCACGGGGGAAAGGCCGTTGCCAGAATCGGAACAGAGGAACTTCCGTTCGACCTGATCCTTGTGGCGGTTGGCAGAGAAAGTCATCTGCCGGAACTTGAGGGCATCGACCCCGAGTACCCGCCGGCTGGCTTCCGCATCGTTGGAGATGCGAAGCATGGCGGTCTGGGTCAGGCAGCAATGGCTGTTGGCGACGGAATCAGAGCGGCCATGGGGATAGGCAGGGAGGCTCGGAAGTGAACGTGCTCTCCATCTCCGGAAACCCGGAACTGGCGACGGTTCATGTCGGCCAACTGGATGACGGTAACTCCGTTGAATTCGTCGAGTCAGTGCAACCGCCCCGCACGGTCCGTGAGAAATGGGTGAACATAATCTCCACAATGGTCGGCTGTCCCGTAGGCTGCAAGATGTGCGATGCAGGCGGCGGTTATCTGCGGTCGCTCACCGCCGGAGAGATGCAGGACCAGCTGGATATTCTGGCACACATTAAATTTCCCGACGGAAAAATCAACACGCAGATGTGGAAATTGCAACTGGCCAGGATGGGCGAGCCCACCCTCAATCCCCAGGTACTGGTGTTCTTGAGAAATCTGGCAACCCAAAACCATGAGAATCTGGTCATCAGCCTTTCCACTGTGGGACCTTCGCAATGCGCGCCTTTCATCCAGGAACTGAGAAAGATAAAGGATGCTGGATTCCGGGGACGCTTCCAGCTTCAATTTTCAATACATTCCACGGACGACGAGGCAAGGCGCCGTCTAATCCCGGTAAAGGGCCTGGCATTGCCGGAAATTGCAGTCCTGGGGCGGCAATTCAGAAGTCCGGGCGATAAAAAGATCACTCTCAATTTCATAGTCATGAAGGACGTTCCCATCGAGACCCAGAGAATAGCCCGATTATTCGACCCTGAGAACTTTCTCATCAAGCTTACCCCGCTCAACCCGACCTACCGGGCGCAATACCACAAGATACTGCCCGGTTTCGATCCAGAAAATCCAGTAGCAGTGAACGAGCTGGTGAGGGAATTCGAAACGTTGGGCTTCGAGACCATTCTCAGCATCGGGGAACTGGAAGAGAATCAGATAGGCAGCAATTGCGGGCAGTACGTTGCGAGGCTGCAGTAATTGTGGATTTACGGATTGACGATTGTAGATTTAGGGATTGTAGATTGTAGATTTACGACGGATTGACGGCGTGGCGTATTCTCAACAAAAATCTAAAATATAAGATCTAAAATCTAAAATACGGGTGGGCATTCTGCCAGCACAAATCTAAAATCTAAGATCTAAAATCTAAAATACGGGTGGGCATTCTGCCAGCACAAATCTAAAATCTAAGATCTAAAATCTAAAATTTACAATCACCACCCTCAATATCTAAATACCATTCCCTCATTGGCCTTATCATGTGCAATGAGGATTTCATGCATGCGGCCATCGACAAGGCCCGCGAGGGCATGGGCACCGGCCAGACACCGTTCGGGGCATGCATCGTGCGTAATGGAGAAATTATAGCCTGTGAACATAACCGCGTCTGGGGGGAAACCGATATCACCGCTCATGCGGAGATAGTGGCTATTCGGGAGGCGTGCCGCAAGCTGGGCACCATAGACCTCTCGGGCTGCACGATTTATACCACGACGGAACCGTGCACCATGTGCTTCAGCGCCATACACTGGGCCCGCATCGGAAGAATAATCTTCGGCGCGTCCATCGGCGACGCGGCTGACGCAGGTTTCAACGAATTGACAATCTCCAACGAGAAGATGAAAGAGATGGGGGAAAGCCTTGTGGACATAACCGGCGGTTTCATGCGCCAGGAATGCGTTGAACTTTTTACGGAATTCGTGTCCAGACCAGAAAAAAAGACTTACTAGGGATACCATGAAGCTCGGAAACCTGCGCATCGACAACCCGTTCGTTCAGGCACCAATGGCCGGCGTTACAGATTATGCTTTCCGGGAGGTTGCCAGGCGTTTTCATTTCGGGTTGATTTTCACAGAGATGATTAGCGCCGAGGGGCTGTGCCGCGGCAACTGGAAGACCATGCATTACACACGGACGACGCCGGAGCACCGTCCCGTTTCCCTCCAGCTGGTTGGAAGGGACCCCGAGCGCATGGCAGAAGCTGCGGTCCGCGCCGAGACCATGGAGATAGATTTCATCGACATTAATGCAGGTTGCCCGCAGGTCCGGATTGCAGCCACAGGCTCGGGAGGCGCAATGCTGAAAGACCCGGAGAAGCTGGTCAAGATCGTTTCGGCCGTGAAAAATGCAGTTTCACTTCCTGTATCCGTGAAGATGCGTCTAGGTTATTCCAAGGACCAGTCCCTGGAACTGGCCACACTGGTTCGGGACGCGGGCGCGGATTTCATCACTGTTCATGGCAGAACCGTCGCCCAGAAATTCACCGGAAAGAGCGACTGGCAGGCCATTAAAAAAGTTGTGGATAACATGGACATCCCGGTCCTGGCCAATGGCGATGTCCGCTCCGAGGCGGATGCTGTCGCCCTGCTGGAGAGAACAGGTGCCGCCGGCGTGATGATGGGCCGCGCCACCCGCGGACGGCCGGACTTTCTGGGTACTGCGTATTCCTTGCTGGAATCCGGCAAGTTCGAAAGAATGTCCCCAGAATTGCTGGCCAGTACTATTCTTGACCATGCCCGCATTGAGCAGGAGCTGTTTGGAGAACTTTCCGGAATGAAGCGGATGCGCAAGCATGTGACATGGTACTTCAAGGCCGCCGGGATAAAGTTCGACAGCCAGTTGATATATTCCCTGGAGACGATTGCTGATTTGGAAAACGTTCTGAATAAATGCATACCTGCGAAACCTTAATGCTCGCAGGGACAATGTCCGTCCGAAGAGACCATGAAAAAGAAAAAACTCGGAAAGGTGAAGGCGTATTCCTACACCCGCATCGCCGGTAATTATCTGAAAATATTCTCTGCACCGGCCAGATTATTAATACTTATTATTATAATTATATTTTTATTAATGCTTGGCTTTATATTTGTCCAGGCGGTGTTCTTTTCGTGAAAGTATTATTTCTCTGCGTGGGCAACTCCTGCCGGAGCCAGATGGCCGAGGGATTCGCCCGAGAGCTGGGGAAGGGCATCCTGGAGGTTCGGAGCGCAGGCACGAAACCCGCCAGCGCCGTCGCCCATCTTGCCCTGGAAGCCATGCGGGAGAAGGGCATTGACATATCCGGCCAGCACCCGAAATTGCTCACAGCCGAGATGGTGGAGTGGGCTGACATTTTGATTTCCATGGGCTGTGGGGTGGAAAAAAGTTGTCCCGCAATCTACCTGGACATGTTCGAGGACTGGGCCATCGAGGACCCCTACAGGCAACCGATTGGAGATTATCGGGTAGCCAGGGACCTGATCGAGGCGAAGGTGCGGGAACTCTTGGAATGCATCACCAATGCCTAATGTTTAAAACCCGCGATGCATTCCCGCTGTGATACCTTGTACAAATACCTGAACGTCGAAAAGCAGGACAACATCGCAATCGTCACCGTGAACAAGCCCCAGGTCCTCAACATCCTGGATACGCCGACGGTTTTGGAAATTGAGGAATGCTTCACTGCGCTGGGGAAGGACGACGGAGTCAGCGTCATAATCATTACAGGCGCCGGGGAGAAGGCCTTCATTGCAGGTGGAGACATCAAGGAGATGTCAGTTAAGAACAGCGTGGACGGACGCGAGTACGGCCGCAACGGCCAGCGCGCCCTTTTCACCATCGAGAACTGCTCGAAACCGGTTATTGCAGCGGTTAACGGTTACGCACTCGGCGGCGGGACCGAATTGGCCATGGCCTGCGACATTATTCTTGCCTCAGAAAAGGCCATTTTCGGCCAACCGGAAGTGAAACTCGGCATAACCCCGGGATTTGCCGGGACCCAGAGGATGCCCCGCATCGTGGGAAGGGGAATGGGAAAGGAGATCGTTTTCAGCGGTCGTAACGTGCGTGCTGACGAGGCACTGAGGATAGGCCTGGCCAATCGCGTTTATCCCCCGGAAAAACTCATGGAAGAGGCCCTGAACCTGGCAAAGCAGATTGCGGCCAACGGCCAGATCGCCGTACGTTCTTGCAAGGAACTAATCAACTTCGCAATGGATAATGGCCAGAATTCAGGCCTGGCCAAGGAGGCGGATGCGTTCGGCAACTGTTTTTCCACCGAGGACCAGAAGGAAGGGATGGCCGCTTTCACGGAGAAGCGGCAGGCCGGGTTCAAGGGGAAGTAGGGATATTGGCAATTGGTCCCTCATCCTTCTACTAGTTTTTCTTCGTTAATCTATAAAATAAACGTCTTTTGGCGTTTTAAAGGTAGAAAACTTTATATTCTATTACTCGTATTGTGCTTTTCATCGATGAAAATGACGGTCAACGAACAAATCAAGGTAGGAAACACATGCACTGCACGCGTGTATCGGGAGATGGTTCGACAGCGCGTCATGGACACTGCGGCGGTGTCTGAGATATGTGGGGGTAGCCGCCGTGCAAGGGACGTTATGTACGCCCTGACAAAGCGTGGCCTCGCCATCAGAGTACACAGGGGGCTCTATGCTGCCGTGCCGGTGGAGTATGAGGGGAAATACCACGAAATAGACAGATACGTGATTGCCAATCGCGCTGGAGGTACTGGTGCTCTTGCCTATCACTCAGCGCTGGAAATGTACGGCGTTGCGCAGTCGCACTTCAACACAGTCTTCTACATGAGGGACCGCTCGCTGAAGGGCTTTGAGTTTCAGGGAACGTTGTACACATTCGTGACCACTGAGAAATTGTTCGGTATTGTCGATGTCTGGCGGGGAGGCGTCAAGTTGCCTGTCACGGACCGGGAGCGCACCTTTCTGGACTGCCTCAGACGGATGGATTATTGCGGCGGCCCGGAGGAATTTCTGAAGAGCGTGCAGACATTCCACATGCTGGATTTCAACAATCTGGGTGACCATCTCAGAAAATTCGATGAGCGAAGTCTATACCAGAAGACTGGCTACATCCTTTCCCTTCTCAAGGCAGATTTCAAACCCCCAGAGGAGTTCATGGACCAACTCAAGAGGAAAGTAGGAAGGAAGACGTACTACCTGATGCAGCGTCATGTACCTGGCCTAGGCCGGTTCATCGGTGATTGGAATCTGATAGTTCCGAAAAATATCGAGGAGTTGATGCGTTTTGTCTAATTACCCTGACAGGAGATACTTCGACGGAGTGTCGCACGAAACAGACTACAACAGAGGGGTGCTGGAGAAGGCATATCGCTTGCTGGCGCTTGTGAAGGAGATGCACACAAATCCAAGACTTGTGGACTGCCTCGCGCTAAAGGGTGGTACTGCAATTCAATTCATATACCTGGGCATGAAGCGCCTGTCGGTGGACGTAGACCTGAATTATGTTGGAAGCATAGAAAAAGTGGTCATGGTGAAAGATCGCTTGGAGATTCGCCAAATACTTGAGAAATTAATCAAGAGCCAGGATTACAGGTTCGACAAGCCATACTCGATGTATCTGGAAGAACAATTCGAACTTGGATATACGACCGCATCCGGGAGCACGGATAAATTGAAGGTTGAAATCAATTACGGTGAAAGGCTCCCTGTTCTGGAATTAAAAAAGCAGACCTTTGAACATCCCTTCACAATGCTGGGCGAAGTGCAGAGCATTTCATACGGATTCGAGGAGATAATGGCACAGAAGGTCAGGGCTCTTGTTTCCCGAGGCACCGCACGGGATTTGTACGATGCACAGTTATTTTCAATGGCTGAGCGGCCGTACGATGCCGCACTGTTCAAAAAATTGTTCTTGTTTTATCTCATTCTCAATAAGGAAGATGCCAGAAAGGTCACAGACCTGAAAATACGCCAGATCAGCAAGGATGACGTCAAGAGATGGCTCGTTCCCCTGCTGAGGCGCAGGGACTACAGGATCGACCTGGAGGAGATGAGGGCCCCAGTCCTCGAATTCGTGAAAGGATTGCTGGATTTCAGCGAGGACGAGCGCAGATTTCTGGACCGGTTTTACGACGAATGCGTATTCGACCAGGGGCTGCTCTTCGACGACATCCCGGTGAAGAACGACTTGGCCAGGCATCCGATGGTACAATGGCGGTTGGGCGGCGGGGTGGAGGCCCAGTAGCAATTTTGACGAGGAATACGGCCAGAACAGCGGCCTGGCCAAGGAAGCGGATGCGTTCGGCAACTGCTTCGACACGCAGGACCAGAAGGAAGGGATGGCCGCTTTCACGGAGAAGCGGCCAGCGCGATTTAAAAATGCATGAACACCGGCCGACCATTCCCATTCCCAATCCCATCAAAACTTACAAATATCCTCATCTATTAGTGGGTCTGGTAATTCACATGGACTTCACCCCCACCAAGGAACACCAGATGCTCAGGAACACCGTTCGCAGCTTCGCGGAGAAGGAGATCAAGCCAATCGCCGCCGACATAGACAAGAACGGCGATGTGCCGAAGGAAATCCTGGACCGCATGGGCGAGATGAACCTCATGGGCATGACCGTTCCGAAGGAGTACGGGGGCGCGGGTTGCGACAAGATTTCTTACATGATTGCTCTGGAGGAGATTGCCAGGGTGTGCGGTTCCACAGGCATAGTCATGGAAGCTCATAACTCTCTTGGCCTGGGGCATATCTTCGAGCGCGGCAACGAGGAGCAGCGCAGGAAGTGGGTGCCTGACATTGCGGCGGGAAAGAAGCTCGCGGCATGGGCCTTGACCGAGGCCAACGCCGGTTCCGATTCCGGGGGAATGTCCACCAGGGCGGTTCTGGAGGGGGATGAATGGGTACTCAACGGAACCAAGATATTCATCACCAATGCCGCAATCGGAGATTATGTCACTGTCATGGCCGTTACCGACAAATCCAAGGGCACGAAAGGAATATCCGCATTCGTGGTCCCCACCGGAACGCCGGGATACAGCCTGGGCACCAGCGAGGACAAGATGGGCCTCAGGGGCTCGCACACTTCGGAACTCGTCTTCGAGAATTGCCACATTCCCAAGGGAAACATCCTGGGTGAACCAGGCACAGGTTTTACTGGCGCCATGAACATCCTGGACCGCGGCCGTGCCGCAGTCGGCGCATTGGCCGTGGGCATAGCCCAGGGCGCGCTGGACGAATCCGTCCGATACTCCAAGGAGAGGGAGCAGTTCGGCCGGCCAATCGCCAAGTTCCAGGCGATACAGTGGATGCTGGCGGACATGGCGACACGCATCGAAGCTTCACGATTACTTGTTTACCGTGCGGCATGGATGGAGGATAAAGGCATGAGATTCTCAAAAGAGGCCTCAATGGCCAAGCTCTATGCCTCGGAAATGGCCACCCAGACCTGCCTCAATGCCATACAGATACACGGCGGTTACGGTTACACCAAGGATTACCCTGTGGAACGGATGCTCCGCGACACCAAGCTCATGGAGATAGGCGAGGGCACCAGCCAGGTCCAGAGAATTGTTATTTCGAGGGCCATACTCGGACGCTGATGTTCAGAACCACATATGCTCGGCCAGAATTTTGATTCCCAGCCCGATCAGAATGAGCCCGCCCACAATCTCCATCCGTTTTCCGAATCTCTCCCCCAGCCTTGAGCCGAACGTGCCGCCTGCAAAAGCGAGTGCCAGGGACGCAATACCTATCATTATCGCAGGGATGATTATTTGAATTTCAAGTATTGCATAGGAAATTCCGATTGCCAGGGCGTCGATGCTGGTGGCAATTGACAGCACAAACAGCACCTTCAGGTTCCGGATGTCCAGGTTGGCGCATTCCGCCTTGTTTTCCAGGCCTTCGTGAATCATCTTAAGCCCGATTACCAGCAGAAGCCCGAAGGCAATCCAGTGGTCCACGGATTCAATGTATCCGGCGAAAGTCGTACCGCCGACCCATCCCAGTGCGAACATCATTGCCTGGAATCCCCCGAAGAAGAGGCCCAGCCGGAGAGCGTCGCGTTTGTCGAAGTTCGGCATCACTATTCCACAGGATAGTGATACAGCCAGGCAGTCCATGGCCAGGCCGACGGCAGTCAGGGTAACCGTGAAATAATCCATCGGGCGTGAAAATGCGAATGCTGTATAAGTACCCCGCAGACATTTTTACACAGGCCCGGCAAATCCATTTTATATTGCAATTTCATGTCCCTGTCAAGGATTCAATCCCCACTTTGGAGGTTGTTGTAGCATGGCAAAATACAAGATAGCCTGGTTACCAGGCGACGGAATAGGAAACGAGGTAATGGAAGCGGCCAAGATAGTGCTTGACAGGCTTGGTCTGGATGCGGAATACATTCACGGCGACATAGGCTGGGACTGCTGGTGCAAGGAAGGCGACGCCTTCCCACAGAGGACCATCGACCTGCTGAACAGCGTTGATGCGTCCATGTTCGGCGCCATCACATCAAAGCCGGTGAAGGAGGCCGAGAAGGAACTTGTCCCGGAACTCCAGAGCAAGGGCCACGTGTACCGCTCGCCCATTGTGAGGATGCGCCAGCTGTTCGACCTCTACATCTGCCTGAGGCCCTGCAAGGGGTATGACGGTAACTCGCTGAATTTCAAAGAGAATATCGACATTGTGGTATTCAGGGAAAACACCGAAGACCTTTACGTCGGCGTGGAATTCAACCCGGTCCCGGAAGCCCTCAGAAACACGCTGGCCGAAGTTGCGCCCAAGACCTTCGCGCCGTTCAAGGACATCCCGCTGGACCAGTATGCGATTTCCACCAAGATAAACACGAAGAAAGGATCGGAAAGAATCATCCGCGCCGCATTCGAGTTCGCCAAGCTGCATGGAAGGAAGAAAGTTACCGTTGTTCACAAGGCCAATGTCGTGCGGGCAACTGACGGACTCTTCCTGGAGATGGCCAAGACAGTCGCCAAGGACTTTCCAGATATCCAGATGGACCATGCCAACATAGACGCCATGTGCATGTGGCTGCTCAAGAACCCGCACAACTACGATGTACTGGTTGCGCCGAACCTTTACGGCGATATTGTGTCTGATTTATGCGCCCAGATGGTGGGCGGCCTGGGCTTCGGCTGCTCCGGCAATATCGGCACGAACCTGGCAGTGTTCGAACCGACCCACGGAAGCGCGCCGAAGCATTACGGCACATACAAAGCAAATCCAATCGCCACCATACTGGCGGCCAAGATGATGTTGGACTGGCTCGGCGAGAAAGAGATGGCCGAGAAGCTGGAAAAGGCCGTTGCCGAGACTATCAAGGAAGGAAAGGTCCGCACCTACGACATGGGCGGAAGTTCAACCACCCTGGACATGGCAAACGAGATAGCCGGGAAACTCTGAGATGTTTCAGTTTTGCGTTCTCGGAAGCGGAAGCAGCGGCAATTCGGTTGCATTCTGGGACAGCGAGAACCTCTTCCTGATTGACGCCGGTTTCTCTTGCAAGGAAACCGTGCGCCGATTGGGCCAGGCCGGTCTTGATGTTGAAAATCTGGATGCGATACTAATTTCCCACGAACATGTTGACCATGTCAGCGGCGTCAGGGTACTGCAAAAGCGTTTCGGCACCAGGGCGCTCTCCACGGAGCCGGTGCACAGATGGCTCGACGCGAAGTTCGGGATGTCGACCGAGCCTGAACTTGTTCCGAGCATTCCGGAGCATGTCGGCAATTTCACGGTAACGCCCTTCGAGGTGTGCCATGACGCCAGCCAGACCGTCGGTTTCACCGTCTGCAAAAAAGGCTCCAAGGTCTCGTTGGCCACCGACCTGGGGCACGTGACTCCCGGAGTGCGGGCCCGGTTCATGGACTCGGATGCTATAATAATAGAATCCAACCATGACGTCCAGATGCTGAAAGAAGGCCCGTACCCCGCATTCCTCAAGAAGAGGATACTGGGCAGGCAGGGCCACCTGTCCAACGCCCAGTCCGCGGAGATGCTGGTGAGCGTCGTGGGAGAAAAAACAATACATATCGCCCTGGCGCATCTCAGCCAGGAGAACAACAAGCCGGAAATCGCGCAGGAAGAGTCCGAAATTATCATAAGGGCCAGCACCGGCAGGAAACCGAAAATAGTCCCGGCATCGCAATCATATATCGGAAATATTATAAAAATAAGGTGATAAAATGGAGAAAGGCGAAGATATCGTGGCGGAACTGATGCGCGTTGCGGCCGTAACCGCGCCAAAAGCGGCGGGCCAGGACTTCATCGAGGTGAAGATTTGCACCCACCTTGAGAACGAACTCATTGTGAAGGAGATGCTGAAGATGGGCGTGGAGAAGGGCGCCGCCAACTGGGACCGGGACGCCAAGGGCGTGGAGAACTCGGAAATACTGGTGCTCATCGGCGTAATGCCGCACAAGGGAATCGGCCTGAATTGCGGGGCCTGCGGCTTCGGGTCATGCGCGGAGTTCAACAAAGCCAGTGCGGAAGGAGACTTCCACGGCCCCAACTGCATGCTCCGGCTTCTGGACCTGGGGATTGCTCTGGGCTCGGCCGTAAAGACAGCACAGATTCATAACGTTGATAACAGAATAATGTACCGGGCGGGAGCAGCAGCCAAGAGGCTGGGGCTGATGAAGTCCAGTGTAATCATGGGAATACCTCTTAGTATATCCGGAAAAAATATCTATTTCGACCGGTAATCTCATCGTTTTCGGATTGCCGATTACCGGCAGACGGATGGGAATTATTGTTTGGAAATTGACTACCCATGGCGAACGCCTTTTCATCGTTGCTATTTAGATTCGGCGTTCACCGATTGCTTTCATAAAGTATAAGTAATAAAATATATAATCTAACAGATAAATTATATGTAATTGCTCTTCGCAGTTCCCAGATTGGTTCCGTCCAGTCGAAATAATTCCGCCGCTCGGATATCCGCAAGGTCATGCCGCAAAACGGTTCCGTTCTTCCTCAACCCCATCCTGTCTGCATTGGACATCACAAACTGTGATTTCCATTTCTCGAATTCCGTCTTCGTGAACTGAAAGCAGAACTCTTCCGGGAACCTTTCATGATTTCTCTTGACTGCTTGGTTCAGTATTCTGGTTTCCACATCATACAGCTTTGCCAAATCCCTGTCCAGCATCACCTGCAGACCACGCACCGCATATATCTTTGTCTGGATATCTACCATGATTGCCGATTCCATTTCGGTCTTGCCTGGGTCGCCGCTCTTGCTCAAGCGTTCATCCACCTATTCATGAAATATATCATCAAATAATCTAAACGCTGCCGGAGTATAAATACATGAAATAGGGGTCACTGAAACTATCGACGTTCCGCACTGACCGGATTGTCCCCGACCTTCCCAAGGTTGGTCCCGTCCAGCAGGAATAATTCCGCCGTCCCGATATCCGCAAGGTCATGCCGCAGAACTGTTCCGATCTTCCTCTGCCCTATGTCATTGACACGGGAACCGCCGCACAGGTCGTTAAAGGCCGGCAGCATGATGAATCCCTCGCCCAGCGTACCGTATCTCTTCGAGGCCTTTGAAAAGTTCCATTTTCCCCGGACCCAGCATCTTTCCGAACTCCTGCTTCCGACGCCGTCCACGAACGCGGCCTGTGGGTGAACATGCCCCATGAGAACGGTCCTGGAAGCCATGACCTCCTCCGAGGGCCAGCAATGGCCGTGCCATATCCCGTAATCCCCCAGGACGAAGCCCTTGTTGGAATGAAGAATTACATCTCGGGGCAGGTAATTGGCAATGCCGCCGTCGTGATTTCCCGGTACCAGATGTATCTCATCCACAACATCGAAAAGCGCGTCAATCATCCGCGGTATCTCCCTCTCTTCATGGAAGCTGGACACTGGGATGTTGTGCTTCAGGTCGCCTGCGATGACCAGGGTCTTGGCCTTTGTTGATTTCAAGATATTCAGAAGCCTGGATTGCATCTCCCCGGTCTTGGGCGGTATCCTGGCCCCCGCCTGGAGGATTTCCTGCTCCAGGCCGATGTGGAGGTCCGCTATGAACAGTGTCGAAATGTCTGGGGCGAACAGCGCGGGTTCTCCGTGGATGGGCTCGGGGTCCATAGGTGGGGAATGATGTCGGCTAAAAAAGCATTTCCGTAAGAGTTCAGTCTCCTGAAGTTTGCCCGTTAAATTGTAGTTTTTAGTGAACAGTGAATAGTGATAAGTGAAAAATGAAAAACGTAGTATTTTAGTCCTTGAGAGTCGATTCGTTCATCATTTACCTCCCAACGTCACTTTTCACTATTCACTTTACACTTTTCACTATTCGCTTCGGCCAGTCAATAAGTCCGTAAATCTACAATCGTTATTGCTTCATTTCACTGAATACTTACGCATTTCCCAAAACCTTATGAATTATCGCTGATATGGGGTTCCCATGGCACCGCAAGTACTCATAATAATGGGAAGCAAGTCCGACCTGGGGGTCGGTCAGAAAGCACTTGATACACTCAGGAAACTGGGGATATCATGCGAGATAAAGGTCGCATCCGCCCACCGCACGCCCAAACTGGTTGCGGACTTGGTGGAAAATTCCGATGCAAAGGTATTCATTGCCATTGCCGGCCTCGCAGCGGCATTGCCCGGTGCTATTGCAGCCCACACGATACGGCCGGTCATCGGGGTCCCGGTGAGCGGCAAGGTGAATCTGGATTCGATTCTTTCCATAGTCCAGATGCCCCCCGGAATTCCTGTTGCAGCTGTGGGCCTTGACAGGGGAGAGAACGCCGGACTCCTGGCCGCCCAGATTATCGCGATTACCGATACCGAGATTGAGAAAAAGCTTTTGGAGCACCGGAAGGAACAGGAGAACAAAGTTCATACCGATTCCTCCAGCCTGGGAGCGATGTGATGTTCGACCCGGAAGCGTTCACGAAGGAAGCCATTGACATAATCAAGCAGCAGATAACCGACGGGAAAGCCATAATCGCCTGTTCCGGAGGCGTTGACAGCGTTGTGGCAACAGTGCTGGTGAGCCGGGCAATCGGGGACCGGCTCGTGGCTGTTCACGTGGATACCGGATTCATGCGAAAGAACGAATCTGCCGACGTGGTCAAGATGATGGAGCGCATGAACATCAATCATAAGTTTGTTGATGCGAGCAAGGAATTTTACGATACCCTAAAAGGCGTCACCGAGCCCGAGGCCAAGAGAAAAATCATAGGCGAAAGATTCATTCGCGTTTTCGAGAGGGAGGCAAAGATAACAGGCGCGAAATTCCTGGTCCAGGGTACGATCGCCCCCGATTGGATAGAGAGCGGCGGAGACTTGCGGGACGTCATAAAGTCCCATCATAACGTGGGTGCACTGCCCGAGAAGATGGACATGAAACTTGTGGAGCCGCTGCGGGACCTGTACAAGGACGAGGTGCGGAAGCTGGGCAGGTATCTCGGCATAGAGTTGGCAGAGCGCCAGCCCTTCCCGGGACCGGGACTGGCCATCAGGATAATCGGCGAACCGACCGAAGAGGCCGCTCATATTGTGAGAGAAGCATGCGCCATAGTCGAGGAGGAATTCGAGAAGGCCGCAACAGCCGGGAAGATGGAATTGCCCTGGCAGTATTTTGCTGTACTCACCCCGATAAAAACGGTCGGGGTTCACGGCGACGTAAGGGCCTACGGGTACACGGTGGCAGTGCGTGCAGTTCAATCGCTGGACGGCATGAGCGCGGCCTATTCCAGGATACCCCACGAGGTGCTGGAGAAGATATCTATTCGCATCACCAACTCCATGAAGGACAAGGTGAATAGAGTCGTATACGACATCACGAACAAACCGCCTGCTACAATTGAATGGGAGTAGATGAGAGCAGTTTTATCGGTTTGTTCAAAAACGATTTCCAAACCGCATGCCCTGGCTGTAAGGCCAGGGTTTCATTTCATTTCTCAACCGAGTGCGCTTTCACCCCTTCAGATATGGTCAGTATAATTATTGCAATCATGAAGCCCCGCCTGTCAGGGCGGGGTGGCAGGTACTCGCCCCACCAGTACGTGTGGGGCGAAACCCATTACGCGGATCTTGCACAGGAGCTTTTCTCTCTATCTTCGCGTCGCATATTCGAAACAAACTTATGATTCATTTTTGAACCTATTTCTTCATAACCGGCGCCCGATTCCGCAGAAAAAAGAACACCAAAAATACAATGATGGCCGTCACCAGTATGTAGTAGAAATTGTTGGTCCGGCAATCGGTGCACTCCTCACAGTCCTCCTCGGTGCATTCGTCTTCCTGGGCGAGGGCCGGGCCGGCGGTTGCGAGGAGCAGAAGACCAACCAACAGGATTATCGGTAGCTTGTTCACGAGCGGCATCAAGGGGTGAATGGATAATTGGGTTTCGCCGTTTAAAAACAAATATATACCCGCATGTGCATGCACGAGCATCGTAAATAATAGGGGATGAAGTTTGTGAGAAAAAAAATATTCACAATATGGGTGTGCGCGGTTATGGTTGTTTCGGCATTCGTGATGGTGGGCGAGGTCGGAAATGATGTGGAAGGAAAGGAACTTGCAGACGAGGGTCTTGCTTATGTTCCGCCGCAGGTTCCTATAAAAATTGACTCGAATGCGGACCTCCCACTGATGGAGTCCTGGAGCGGAGAGCTACCATATACAGAGACATTCAATGATGAATTGATTATCGCACTCCAGAGCGATATGAAGGACATGAATCCCTGGAATCCAGATACGAATGATGTTTGGAAATCAAATCAGCTTCAGTACAATTTCGAGGGCCTGATGGCCTACAACCCTGATTACGAATTGTACCCTGCTCTGGCGGCAGCGAACCCAACCGGACCGAACGGAGCCGATGCCTGGGTGAGCGCTGATGGGTTGCAGTTTTCAATCAACCTCAGATCGAACGTCACATTCCACGACGGCCATGTCATGGACTCGCAGGATGTCGTATTCTCATTCCAAACCTTGGCCTGGGGGCTATTCCAGAACCAGGTGCTAAACTCGCTGTACTGGGGCGATGGTACCACATTCACAAGGTACGACGGCGGCATCAGTAAAATTGGTGTCGAGGCAAATGGTACCTATAGGGTGGACTTCCACCTGAATCAGCCATATTCAATGTTCTGGTACCAGACAATGAAATTGCCTATTATTCCGTTCCACATATGGAATAATCACACAGTACCAGCCCAGGGGTGGTATAACACCACAGACGAATTCCAGGTTGACTATTCATACGGCAGTTCTCCCACTGAAACCGACGCAACAATAGGCACTGGGCCGTTTTACCTCGAGTCCTGGTCCCCAGGAAACGGCTCCGTGATCAAAGCATACGAGAACTATTGGGACAAGAACGGCACCACCTCATGGAAGGGCGTCGAATACCCGAACTACCCGAAATACGTGAAGGAAATGAGGTTCAAGATATACACTCAGCTCGACGTGGCAATACTTGCTCTCCAGAACGGAGAGGTCCACCATCTTCCCTGGAGCCTGACACCAGGTAATCAAAACTCGCTTAGTCTTAACCCATGTGTCGGCATCGAGACAAACAAGGACCAGGGCCTGTTCTACATGTCATTCAACTTCAGGAAAGCAGGTATCAGCGACAAGAACTTCAGAAGGGCCATAGCCTACTGCGTTGACAAACAATACATCGTTGACAGGCTCATGGGCGGTTACGGTATCAAGGGAACCGTTCCCATGTCCGTCACCAACACCTTCTACGTGAACACAACGGTTCCGGCCTGGATACAGGGCGGTAACCTTGACGCAGCCAAGGCACTTCTTGACGCGAACGGCTACACGGACAAGGACGGAGACGGCTGGAGGGACATGCCGGACGGTTCACCGATTAAATTCAACATCCTGACACCACCGAAGGACTATGACCCGATAAGGGCTGACAGCGGTATCATGATTGAAAAGAACCTGAAATCAATCGGCCTGAACATTGCATCTGTGCCAACAAGCTTTGACACACTCGTGAGCGCGGCTTACGTGTCTGTTGACTTCGACATGTACATCTTAGGATGGAGCGTCGGCTCGTTCCCGGAATCATACCTGAGGGATTTTTTCCACTCGGACATGGATGTCGCACTTAACCCGTGGGGTTCGAATGCCGCCGGTTACCACAACGCAACCGTGGATGCCATGATCGAAGACATGGAAGTCGAGATGGACAATGACATCAGGGCTGGCCTGATCAAGGACATTTGTGGCGCAACCATGATGGATGTAGTTTATGACACGCTCTACTACAGGACCAACATCGAAGCATACCGTGGAGACATCTGGCAGGGCTGGGTTTCGGGTTTCGGTTCGATTTACAATAGATTCTCAATTAACAATCTGCTTCCACCCAGTTATATGAATCCGTCCTATGGCAATCTTGAGGTCGGATTGTATGTACCAGACACACTTCCCGCCGATGGCAATTCGACATGCTATGTTCTGGTGACGAACAATGATGTTCCGATGGACAATGCGTATGTCGAGGTCCAGACCAGTTTCGGCACCTACATCTCTGGAAATACAGATTCTGAAGGTAATTTCAATTTTGATCTGCTCGTGCCATTCATCGAGGGGCACGTATATATCTGGGCCAATGTGACAAAGGACGCCGAAGTGGGCGGTGCATTCCAGGTATCCAGCGTTATCACTTCCAAGCCCATTGCCCAGCTCAGCCTGTCAACTCTCGACGGGGTCATCTCCCCTTCGGGTTCGACGGTGGTCATGGCAAAGGTGACTGACCGGGATGGAGTCGGAATGGGCGGTGTAAGCGTTAACGTTGACACAAATCTCATGTTCGGCAGTGTGGACGCGCCTGTTAAAGTGACGGATCTGACTGGATTCGCGAATTTCACATACACAGCGCCACCAACCTCCATGTTGCCAAACACCAACAGGTACGAGCAGTTTAAAGCCACAATCTCTGTGCCAAATGCCATAATACCCGAGGTTCAGGCAGCATCCCTCATCATCGGAGTTTTCAATAGCGTGAAGGACTGGTACTCTATCGATATTACCGGTGTCACCGATTACGTGATAACCGGCAACGCGTCTGGAACACTGCCGATGACAACAGATGTCACGGTAACAGTACTGGACCAGGACGGAGCACCGGTTGATGCCGCAGAACTCACCATAGAGGTCGACAACACAATAGCAACCCCGGACGCACTGACAAAGAACACAAACGTCGCCGGACAGGCCGTGTTCACACTTACTGCCGTGGACCTTGGCAACTCGACCGAGAGCACAATGGTGAGGGTCTACAACTACACCAAAGCATACGCCACCGAGGACACATTCCTGCTCTGTAATGCCAACGAATCCAGCACCATGACCGGATACGCAGCAGACATTGACTTCGATGATATGGTTGACCACCAGGGAACAGCCACCATAACAGCGACAGTCTGGAACCAGACCGGCGCTCTGGCAGTCGGTGTTCCGTGCCAGTTCTTCATACCGCCAACTGCAGAGGGAATACCCGGCTTATTCCAGGGAGGAGATTCCTGGGGATGGTATGAATATGGAATGGACTGGGACTTCGGCTGGTGGGCCGGTTACCTCGGTAGCTGGTTCGGCGACAATGCGACCGTCACGGACGGCGCAGGTCAGCTGGTCGGAACCATAACCACACCGAGCTTCATCGCAGACAGCGTCATACCGGTGGAATTCGGTATTGGAGGTTACGGAATCACCGATGCGTTCAACTTCACCGCCAACCAGTGGTGGATGGAGGACTACGGAGCAGATAACTGGGTTGCACCGTTCACTGACGGAGAGGACGGAAACTACTACCTGAGGCCGGCAGACTTCACCCTCAAGGACTCCGGAATACTCTTTAGGGGGCCCATCGCAACCATGACCAACGTAAACCTGGACACGCCATACTTTTCCTCCGAGGACTCGAACGGAACAATCACCATAACTTTCCAGAATGAGAGTGGCGCATTGGCGAATTCCAATGTGAAGATTTCCGAGGGAATAGCCAACCCGCCATTACTTGACGAGGGGCTGACAAACAGTTCTGGCATGAGGAGTTATCTTTATGATTCCGGAGCAAGAGTGTTTGATACCGGCATAGGGTTCACAACAATGGTGACGGATGTTAATTATTCACACTTTCCGTTTAATTTCTACTTGCCATATGTCAATACTCCGGACAACTTGATTCTGACTGCGGAGCCTTCTGTGAAACTGATAGATGCAGATGAAGCTGTCCAATTCAATGTAACGGTCACGGATTATCTGGGAACCCCTATTGTCGGAGCAGTGGTCTGGGTGGGCAATGTTTCAAACACGACAGATGCAATGGGTGAAACAACATTTTCTTTGCTGATGTCTGGCAGTGGAATTCAGAATACAACCTTTGCCACATCTTATAGCGGATGGAATGGAAGCATGACCGCAGGAGTGATTGTTTGGGCTTTTACTTCCCTCCCTTGGTTCGATGATATGGAGAGCGGCCAAGGCAACTGGACTGTGGTAACGAATAATACTGCATGGGAACTGGGCAACCCCCTGGGTTATGGGCCGGGAACCGCTTACTCTGGCAATAACTGTTGGGGAACGAATGTTAATACGAACTATCAAGATGGGGCATATGCAATTCTCACAACACCGTGTTTCAATTCTCCATCGTACGATATTCTATCTTTCTACATGTGGTTCCGAACTGAGGGATGGTGTGATGCTGGTTGGGTAGAAGTTACGAGTAACGGTTTAAATTGGACCCGAATAGAACCTGTTACTGGCCCAACATATCATGATACAACTTGGGGTCGGGGTTATTCCGGTGATTACACAGGTAATTCCACTGGTTGGCAGTATGCTGAATTTGACCTGTCATCCTTCCCAGGCGGAACTCTATCGATTCGTTTCGTATTCAGAAGTGACGGAAGTGTCACATATCCTGGCTGGTATATCGATGATGTATATGTCGGCACCCCCCCGGACTACCGTGTCCGTCTGACCCCGGAAACCCAAACTGGCAGCGGCACAATCGGCCAAACCTTTGATTATTCGTTGACCGTGGAGAACACCGGCTTACAAAACGACACATATAATCTATCTATCTTCGGCAATTCCTGGGACACCCGAATATACAATGCCAACGGCACAGTCGAAATCTCAAATATTTATGTTGCCAGTGGAATGTCGGAGAACATTCTCGTCAGGGTTTTGGTGACATTCAACGCGACCGGCGGTGATCAGGATATTTCGATTATAACCGCGACATCATGGAACGATTTCAATGCCCGCGACAATTCCACAATCACGACCCGCGTCGGCGCGGTTCACAATATTGAGCAGGACATCTGGTATTCGACAATTCAGGAGGCCGTGGACGATGCGAATTCCGGAGACCACCTCTGGGCGAGAAATGGTACTTACCATGAGACAGTGAACATCTACAAGTCCATAACCCTCACCGGCGAGAACAGGAATACCACCATAATCGACGGCGGTGGAAACTGGTATGTGGTGTATATTCAAACCAGTGGTGTGAGCATCAGCGGGTTCACTATACGGAATGGTGGAAATTATGGCGTCTACCTTGATTCCTCTTACGGCTGCACAATTGCGGACAACATCATATCGAACAATGATTGTGGCATCCGCCTTTCCAAATCCAATGATAATATTATTACCGACAATATTTTTAACTCGAACAGTGGTTTTGGTATCTGGCTTGAATCTTCAAGCCGCAACACCATCGCCAATAACACTATTTCGAACAACTATATTGGCATATCCCTTTATTCCTCCTCTCAGAACAACACCATCTCGAATAACCTAATCAATAACAACTATTTTGGAATCAGATTTGAGGTTGAACGATGCAACTCCAACACGATAACCCACTGTAACATTCTTAACAATGATGGATATGGAATATATGCTAACAGTTGGGGATCTTTCCATATCCTCAACCTGATAACCTACAACAACATTCTCTCGAATGGATATTGTGGCATTTATATAGAATGGAACACACAGTACAACTACATCCACCACAACAACATTGCAGCCAATGGTTGGCGAAATGCCTATGAGTCGAGTTTCAACATTACAAATGTCTGGGACGACGGCTACCCGTCCGGCGGGAACTACTGGGGTGATTACTCGGGCAATGATTTCTATTCCGGCCCGTTGCAGAACATACCCGGCTTCGATGGAATCGGGGATACGCCATACAATGTCAATGGGGGAGGTAACAGCAGTTCGATACAGGACCAATACCCATTCATAAAACCCACTGTTGCGGGTCCCCAGCCCATTACCGATTCCACGCCCCCGCAGCATTCGGACGAGTACCCTCTGCCAGGCTCCAGAATCAGCGATGCGACACCTGAAATTTCAGTCAGCATATCAGATGACTCCTGGGTCAACGAGTCCACGATAAAGCTGTACGTCAATGGTTTTTCAGTAAAGACCAACAAAGCCCTCAGGTCGGACGGGACAAATGTCTATTTCGATGTCTCGTACTATCATGCTTCGGGATTCATCGACGGCCAGGTCGTGACCTGCAGGATAGTCGCCATGGACATATTCAGTAACTCAATGGAATACATCTGGCAGTTCACAGTTGACCTGACAGCACCATTTGTGGTTTCAGTGTACCCACTGGACAGTGCAATTGACGTGCCCAGAAACACAACAATCAGCGTCACATTCAGCGAACCCATGGACCATGCTTCGGTGGAAGCTGCATTCACCATCAATCCCTCTGTTTCAGGAAACTTCACCTGGGTCGGAAATACAATGACATTCCACCCGAACACGGACCTGGCTCCGACCACAATCTATAATGTCTCTGTGAATATGAATGCAATGGACCTGGCAGGAAATCATCTGGCTGATTATTTCTGGTCCTTCACAACAGAACAGGGCTACCTCAGGATTTACCACACCCCGGCATCCACGGTGGAACTCGGAACTTCACTGGTCGTGAACTGCGACGTTGAAGCGTTCTGGGGCAGTTATATTGTAAATTGCACTCTTTATTACATTCCGGTCGGAGGCACAGAGTACATTGCGATTTCCATGTGGCTGCAATCCGGTGACGAGTATTATGGCACCTGGATGTGCCTGATACCGGCGCAGAACTCGGTGGGTATTCTACGATACTACATCGAGGCCCAGAACGACTGGCTTGAGACCGCAACCTATCCGGAGACAGACCCGGTTGTAAGCCCTGTAATTGTCAATGTGATTGATACTGCCGCGCCCATGCATTCTGACGAACAACCTGCAGATGGCACCAATGCATCAGATGGCTCCGTGCTTGTATCAGTAAACATTACAGACATCTCTGCTATTAACACTGGAACCATTCAACTGATAATCAACGGCTTCTCAGTGGATTATACTCTGACATTGATTCCGAACGGCTACCGTGTGTCTTACTTCCAGGAAGCCAGCTTCGGCTCCGAGACCGTGCAATGTAGGATAATAGCCGATGACGTTTGGGGAAATCAACTGGACTGGACCTGGTCTTTCACGGTGTCAAATCCGGTAATGGAGATAAGCAAGGAAGCGCCTGCGACAGCGAATCCCGGTCAAATGATAACTTACTGGGTTAACTTCACCAACTCTGGCACTGCCTGGGCATACAATGTGACTGTGACAGAAATATATCCCGCAGGGGTGACATTTGTAAGTAGTCTCCCATTCCCATCATTTGGCAACAATGTCTGGTTCATTGGAAATGTTGCGCCCGGTGCTTCTATGTCCATACAAATCACGGTTCAGGTCAACATTGGAGCCAACGGCACACTCATTAATACAGTTATTCTGGACTATGAGAACAGCGTTGGTACGCCATTCCAGGAACAGGATTCGGCATTTACCTCAGTGATTGCCCCGTTGATGATGATTGACAAAACAGGCCCCGCAACAGCCAGCCCTGGCGAAACCATAACCTACACGATTACTTACATGAACCTCGGAACAGACTGGGCCTACAATGTCTGGATTAACGAGACTTACCCTGCAGGAGTCACATTTATCAACGCGAGCCCGGCCCCGACCATAGGCAACAATGCATGGTTCATCGGAAATGTTCCTCCGGGTGGGTCAGGGAGCATTTTCATCAATGTAACAGTTATAGCTAGCAGCGGAAACCTCACGAATTCCGTATTCCTTGAATACACTGATTCGATGGGAACTCCCTACCCAATTGTATCGGATACTACTGAAACAATAGTTACTGATTCGTCACCCCAGCACTCTAATGAATCCCCGCCAATCGACGGCTACACATCTGACATGACTCCTGTTATCTCGGTACATGTGACCGACGGAAGCGGAGTAAATGCCAGCACAATCCGGTTGTACATAAACGGTTTCTCGATCGCCTATAACCTGGTGCCTATTTCGGACGGTTACAATGTGTCCTACTGGCATGAAGGCGGATTCACCGATGGAGAAGTGGTAACATGCAGAATATATGCGAAGGATTTCAGCGGCAATACACTGGATTTCACCTGGACATTCACGGTGTCATCCGTACCGTCATTCGACATCGAAATTCATGCAGGCTGGAACCTCATCTCCCTCCCACTAGTCCAGACCAACACATCGATACTGAGCGTTCTTTCATCAATAGACGGCCAGTGGGACGTTGTCAAATATTATGATGCCATCACTAAAACCTGGAAAACCTACCGCGTCGGAGCAACAACCAACACCCTCTTTGACTTGGACCACACTATGGGATTCTGGCTACACACCACCGAAAATACTACCCTGACAGTTTACGGTACGCCGCCCACCAACACTGATATCTTGCTGAAAGCGGGCTGGAACCTGGTCGGTTACCCGTCCATGAACGGAACCAGGACCATCGCTGAAGCTCTTTTTGGAACTGGATATTTAAGAGTGGAGGGCTACGATTCAGCATCACCATACATCAAAGTCTTGAACGACACCTACATCATGAAAGCTGGCGAAGGATACTGGGTATATGTTCCGAGCGATACTTTGTGGATTGTATCGTTTTACTCTTCACCATCGGAAGATGAAATTAATGCTGAAGGTGGCTTTTCCGAGACCAAGGGCGCTGGAGGCGCATTCACTTCAACAATCGAGGAATATTACATACCTCTTCCGAGCGACTGTACTGTTGCGGCATCTCTCAACGGAAATGGCGTATCCAGCACCCAGGCCTCTTCCGGCGGCTCATCCCTGTTCGGGCTGCTGCTGCTATTGGCGGTTGTCTGTCTGGCGGTACGAAAGCACAGGAATTAATCATCCGAATAATCAACAATCAATGCAGTTATCTCAGCGAAAGCAGTTTTAACGTCATTATTCCATATTCTCAAGGTAGTTATAATTTCACCTTCGGCACATATCCAATTAAAAAGAAATTAAATGCCGAAGACGGGATCTGAACCCGCGGCCTTCGGATATCTCAAGATATCCAGTGCGTCATAGATTATCCCTATGAGTCCGACGCTCTACCAGGCTGAGCCACTTCGGCTTTTTGTGATTTGCTGCGGTAAATAACTCAAGGTATAAGTGTTTTTGTCAGATAAAAAGGAAATTTGCCAGGGCCTCTCCTCCCTGGCTATCCCACTCGGGCAGGCGAAAAAAAGATAAAAAAGGGCAGCGGAGATGAATGAACCTGATGTTATGTCTGGAGTGTTTGCCTGACCACTATTTCGCGCTTCATTTTTATGGCGCAGAGCATTACTCCGCATACGGTCAAGGCGTTTCCGGCCACAACGCCGGAACTGGGTGCGAGGCTTAGGCTATCTATTCGAATCACTGCCGATTCCGAGTCGAAACTCGGTATGGTCATCTCGTATTCGTACCCTCTTTTTTTCATGTCGTTATTGCCTCCTCAGGCTATCGGTCTTCGACCGGAAGCCTTCGTTCTGTCTGCCACGCGCCTGATTCCACGGAACCATCAGTTCCGTGTTCCTTTGTTATCATTTGCACGGCGCGTGGCGGTATATTTCCGCCGGACTTCTGCCAAGTCCTGGTTATATATTGTTATAATAAGGATATATACCCGCGTTGGTGATAACCGGGTAGTACACCAACCACCAGCCTTCGCCAATTCTTTTATAGCCCTTTCCCATCTCATATTTGATGTTATCCGAAAAAGAGATGAAGCTCCAGGTAAAGCAGGAAGCTTCCAGGCAGCCTGATAAATTCTTCCCCACCGGGACAATGAGAGCCCTGGGCCTGGAGAGGGGGCACTGTCCCAAGTGCGGCAATTATTTCTGGACTGCGGACGCCGAGCGCACAGTTTGCGGCGAGCCAATGTGCGAGGGCGGATATTCATTCATCGGCAAGAAGGCCTGCACGCACAGGATGGACTTTATAGGTGTCTGGGAGCGATTTTCCGACCTCATGTCCAAGAGGGGGTACACCCCGATAAATCGCTATCCTTCCATTTCCAGATGGAATCCAACGTCGGAATTCACACTGGCCAGCATCACGGATTTTCAGCCCTATGTGGTGCGGGGAGAAGTTAAACCCCCGGCGAACCCGCTGGTCGTCCCGCAGACCTGCCTTCGATTCAATGATGTGGACAATGTGGGAATTACCGGCCGGCACAATACCGGTTTCATCATGATAGGCCAGCATGCTTTCGAGCCCCAGGAAAAATACGACCAGGCCAAGTACTTCGAGGATATTCACGCCTGGCTGGTGGAGGGCATGGGCATTCCGCTGAAAGACATTGTATATCACGAGGATGCCTGGGCCGGCGGCGGGAACTTCGGCTGCTCTCTGGAGTTCTTTTCAGGCGGCCTGGAAATAGGCAATCAGGTTTACACCATGTACGAGCGCGTCGGCGACACGCTCAAGCCGCTGGACATCAAGGTGCTGGACATGGGCATGGGCCAGGAAAGGCCCGCATGGTTTTCTCATGGTACTCCAACGGCCTACGAACCAAATTTCCCGACGGTCATGGAGAAATTATTCGGCATTGCCGGAATAAGCCACAACGGCGAGGAGAAGGAGACCATGGCACGTTTTCTCCCATATTCCGGACTTCTGAACCTTGATGATTCTGATGACATTGACAAAGTCTGGCTTGACATCGCGCGAAAGATTGATGTGGACGAACTCAAGCTCAGGAACCAGGTAATGATGAGTGCTGGCCTTTACTCAGTGGCGGACCATTCCAGGGCCCTTCTTTTCGCGTTAACCGACGGCGGATTACCTTCTAATTCCGGTGGCGGCTACAATCTCAGGCTGATTTATCGGCGGGCTATGGACTTCATCCGGAAATACGGCTGGAATATCGAACTTGTCGATGTATGCCAGTGGCATGCTGAATACCTGAAGCCGCAGTTCCCCGAGATGCTGGACTCCATGAAGGAAGTGGCCGAGATACTGGCGAACGAGGAATCGAAATATGTCCAGACAAAGGAAAAGGCCCTTTCAACGGTTCGCAGGATGAAGGAGAAAAATCAGGTAGTTACCGTTCGTGACCTTCTGAAGCTCTACGATTCCCAGGGCATAACCCCGGACCTGCTGGTGGCCGAGGGCCTGGATGTGAAGGTTCCGGGCGATTTCTTCGCCCAGGTGGCTGCACTCCATGAGACTTCCGAGGCTGCCGCAAAGACCGAAAAGACAGAAAAAATTGACCTGGGGCCGCTGCCGGAGACAGGAATATTGTATTACGATGATTATCTCAAGCTGGACTTCGAGAGCCAGGTCCTGGTGGTACTTGATAATAACATAGTTCTGAAGGAAACAGCGTTCTACCCCACATCCGGGGGCCAGCTGCATGACATCGGTAGCCTGGACGGACCGAGCCATCTCAAGGTGGTGGATACCTTCAGGCAGGATGGAATTATCGTTCATAAGGCGACGGGTGATATCGCTGGCTGGAAACCCGGAATAACAGTCAAGGGTCACGTGGATGAAGCGCGCAGGCGCCAGCTTGCACAGCATCATACCGTAACGCACATGATAAACGGCGTTGCAAAGCAGGTTCTCGGGAACCATATCTGGCAGGCCGGCGCAGAGAAAACAGAGGAAAAAGGAAGGCTGGACATCACCCATTTCGATTCTCTGAGCCAGGAACAGCTCGAGGAGATGGAGAGGCGCGCGAACCATGTGATTGTTGATTCTATCCCCGTAGAATCAATGATACTGCCGAAGGACGAGGCAGAGAAACGGTTTGGTTTCAGGCTCTACCAGGGCGGCGCAATACCTGGCCATGAGCTGAGGGTCCTGAAAATAGGCGACCTGGACACGGAGGCCTGCGGCGGGACCCATCTGAACAATACTTCCGAGGCGGTGCGAATAATTATACTGGGCACCAAGAAGATACAGGACGGCATAGTGCGTATCGAGTACGTGGCAGGAAACCGCGCAGAGGAAATATTCAAAAGCGATACCCATGACCTGGCCAGGGCACTGACGGTTCTCGGGAAAACGGATGCCAATGACCTTCTGCAGGCTTGCGATGATATATTCTCCATGTGGAAGAGCCTGAGAAAGGCCGCCGGAAAGCTCGAGGGATTGCCTCCCGAGTTACTGGCTGAGAAAAAGACCGAGTTGCTGGAATCAGTAAAATCCGGCCCGGCATATCCCTATTTACAGAGATTCAGGGAAACGGGCAGACCCAAGGACATGGAGGACGTTCAGCCGCAACCCGGCATAGACATGAAAAGGCCCCACGAATGCCTCCAGGCATCCTCGGCGGCGTTCAAGGTCCAGAGGGAGCATTTCGGGCGGACGCTGCTCCGGTTCCTGGGCGAAATCGATGCCTGGCTCACCGATATTGAGGCTTAATCACAAATCAGGGCAAATCCTTTTAAGATTGTGAGACTTTACTTGCAAGCGATAACATGCTCACATGCTTCATATTGATAAGGGTTGAGGCGAAGAAAGAGGACGAGGTCTACGACCATCTGGTCAAGGTGAAAGAGATTGAGGGCATCCGTGAAGTTTTCGGCGAGTATGACATGATATGCAGGATGGAAGCCCGCAATCTCAAGGAAATGCGCAGCCTGGTCATCCAGAAGGTCAGGAGCGTCCCGGGTGTTATTTCCACCACGACGCTGATTACGTCCGAATAATCACCCTGTTGCATATTGGGTAAGTGGCTTCACGTCAGTGACTCTTACCACATTAGAAAACCTTAATACGAATAATTCTTTCTGGCCAGTGTATATCAGGCGAATCGATATTCGCTGGCAGGGTGATTGGATGGACGAATACGATGCCAAGGCAGTGGAATCAAAATGGCAGGAACTGTGGGACCAGTGGGAACTCTATAATTTCGACAAGGAATCTGAAAAACCCGTTTACTCCATCGACAACCCGCCCAGGTATGCATCCGGTCCGCTGCACGTGGGCCATGCGACCCATTACACTCACATCGACTTTGCAGCCAGGTTCAGGTGGCAGACCGGTCATAACGTTCTTTTTCCGCTCTGCGTGGACGTCAACGGGATGCCCATCGAAGTGAACGTGGAAAAGAAGTACAATATCAGGATGCGCGATACCCCACGCCAGGAATTCATCGCCCTCTGCAAGGAATTCGCCGATGCCAATATCGACCGCATAAACCAGCAGTTCAAAATGCTGGGCTGCTGCATGGATTCGTCCCAGTTCTACCGGACGGACGCGGAGTATTATCGGCGTCTCACCCAGATTACTTTCATTCGGCTGTACAACGAGGAGCTGATATACAAGGGCCTTGCTCCGGTCAACTGGTGCCCCAGGTGCGGTACTGCCCTGGCCGATGCCGAGGTTGAGTATGAGAATAGAGAATCCACTCTCAATTACATCCGTTTCGGCGTCGCAGGCATGGACGAGGATGCACTTGTGGCAACCACCCGCCCGGAACTGATATGTACCTGCCAGATGGCCGCCGTGAGTCCGAAGGACGAGAAACTTGCTCACCTAATCGGGAAGAAGCTGGTCACGCCGATTTACGGCAAGGAGGTCGAGATAATCGCCGACGACAAAGTGGACCCGGAATTCGGCACAGGCCTGGTCATGATATGCAGCATCGGCGACAAGGTTGACCTGGAATGGATTTACAAGTACAAGCTCCCAATCGAGAACGCCATGGACGGCCAGGGGATAATGTCCCATACCGCGGGAAAGTACAAGGGTCTGAGCATCGCTGAGGCCAGGGCTGCCATAATCGAGGACCTGAAGAATGATGATTTACTGGTCAGGCAGGAAAAGGCCCCCCAGAGCGTCGGCAGCTGCTGGCGCTGTCACACACCGATAGAATTTCTCCAGATGCCCCAGTGGTTTCTCAAGACCCTGGATGCCAGGGAAGATGTCCTGGAAATAGCTGACCAGCTCAATTGGTACCCGGAGTTCATGAAGGTAAGGTTACAGAATTGGGTTAACTCACTCAACAGGGACTGGGTCATATCCAGGCAGCGGTATTTTGCCACGCCGATACCCATCTGGGAATGCAATGCCTGTGGGGAAATAGTCTTAGCCAAGGAGGAAGATTGCTACGTTGACCCCACGGTGGACGAACCGCCCGTGCCGGAATGCCCGGAATGCGGCGAGCAGCTTACTGGCTGTGAGGATGTTTTCGATACCTGGATGGATTCCAGTATTTCCCCGCTCTATATAACGTTCTGGGAACGCGACAGTGCGCTCCATGAGACATTATGGCCAGCCAACCTACGGCCACAAGGTCAGGACATAATCCGCACCTGGGCGTTTTACACGATTCTCAGGAGCCATTACCTGGTGGGTACAAAACCCTGGGACGATATCATGGTGGACGGTTTCATCCTGGCACCGGACGGAAGGCCCATGCATGCTTCCGACGGCAATGTAATAGACCCGCTGGACCTGCTTGAAAAATACGGCACGGATGCCTGGCGCTATTACTCTTCCACAGTCACCATTGGTGAGGACGCTGCAATTCAAGAAAAGGACATACTCCACGGCCAGAGGTTCTGCGCCAAGGTCTGGAATATTCACAGGTTCCTTTCGAAGGCCATCAGGGCGCCGGAAGCGGTTCCGGCTTCCGAGCTGAGGCCCTCGGACCGTTGGCTTCTTACCCAGTATTCGAGGCTGGTGAGCGAAGTAACAGTCGATTACGAAGAGTTCCATTTCGACAGGGCGATGAGGGCGCTGGAGCAATTCATCTGGCATGTTTTCGCTGACCATTATGTCGAGATGGTGAAGTACAGAATGTCCGGAGAAGATAAGGCGCTGGCCTACACCCTTCACGAGGTTGGTCTCGGGACCCTGAAGATGCTGGCCCCAATCATGCCGCATATCTGCGATGAGATTTACGAACAGATTTACAGGAAACATGACGGCGCCAAGAGTATTACGGTTTCCGACTGGCCCGAACCGGTCCATGATGATGCGGACGATTTTGACAGAGGCGAATTGCTGAAGGATGTTATTGCGGCCATCAGAAGCTGGAAATCGGAGAACGGCATGGCCCTGAGTGCGGAACTGAGCGTCGTGGAAATAATCGGCAGAAATGCGGAATTCCTCATGGGTTCGGAGCCGGACATAACCGGAACGCTGAAAGTGAAAGATGTCCTTCTCATGGCAGAATCGGACGTCACCGAGAAAGTGGTGGAGATAAAACCGGTTCACGCGATATTCGGGCCGAGGTTCAAGCAGGATGCCAAGGAAATCGCCGGGAAGCTTGCCGCTGTTGACCCTGAGGACGTTGCCCGGGCCCTGGAATCCGGCGAGCTGGACGTACAGCTCGGCAACGGCGAGATCGTGAAAATCGAACGCGACATGGTGAATATCATAAAGTCCCCCATGATAGACGGAAAAGAAGTCAAATCCGTCAACGTGGGCGAACTGCTGATACTGATAGGAAAAGGTGAGTGAAATGACTTTGCAGGACAACGCGATATCTGCTCTGAAGGGCGTGCTGGACCCCCACACGGGAATCAGCGTATGGGACATGGGACTGATTCATGACATGAAATTCGACGGTGGCGTGGTTACTCTCACGTTCATACCCACAAGCCCGTTCTGCCCGTTGGGGATACAGCTGGCGGTGAGCATCAAGAAGGCGCTCACGGACGTCGAGAGCATCACCAAGGTCAATCTCAGGATAGACGGGCATCTGAACGCTGTCGAGATTAATGAGATGCTGGCGAAATAGCCCCGCAAAATTATGCATTCTAAATGCCGATTATAATTTTGCGGAAATTCCTCACACGGTGAATCTGTTTGTTTGTAAAACGATGATTCATGGCGAACGCTCATTATTGTATAGATTTAGTTTCCGCATTCACCGATTGAATGCAAAATGAATGAAATTTTATGATGCTGGATTTAGGTTGAAATTGTTCCCGCATCATGGGCGAATGCGGCGTTTGGATATGATTGGAACTGCATTCACCGTGCGTCGTAAATCTACAATGTAAACTACCAGCCCCTAAAGTGGCTGGCGTTTGTTGCCAGGGCTGGAAGTTTACCTAGGGGCCATGCACCTAATTTATCAAAGCCGATTAGCTTTGATTTCATGTGCAAATATCTGCACGATGCATGGCGGGTCATGCATATGAGCACGATGCATGGCGGGTCATGCATATGAGCACGATGCATGGCGGGTCATGCATATGAGCACGATGCATGGCGGGTCATGCATATGAGCACGATGCATGGCGGGTCATGCATATGAGCATGGCGGTCTGTTTTTTGTTCAGATTCGTGTAAATGGCCTCTCATCCCCGGCTTAAAAACCGGGAGGTTCCCGGCCTTTATCACTAAAATCCATACATCCTATCGATTCAATATTCAGTTTTTCAGGAATCCACCCTGAATTCCCATCAATTTATAAACAAATTCAAAAATTTGGCCGTAATCGCCATGCTAAAAACAGTTGTGGTTACGGCCAGGCATTGCTGCCCGGCCGCAATTGGTTAGGTTGGTTTGGGAACACCTGGCTTATTGAAATTGATTTTGGCAGATGGGTCCCAGTGGGGAGCGTCCCTCAGTGATTGAGTGGCGCGCTCCAGAGGTTCTCATTTCTCTCGGTGAGCTCGCACATGTTGTGCATCTGCTCTTCGTGCATCTTATCGAAGCTCGGCCCGGAATCCCTGGCCTGTTCGAACTTTGGCTTGTGTATCCATTGTGTGAACTTAAACATAGGCCTTCTCACACTCCTCCACATAGCTGAGTATGTCGTACTCCGAGTCGGTGTAGACATTGTCTGCGTTGCCCATGTGGGTTACGTGAGCCATGCTGTCCATCTCATGGATTAGCTGAACCATTTCGGATATGTCTTCGCCCATGTTGTACATCTCGAAGGCGAGGTCCCTTAGGTCCTGTATCGTGTGATACTTCATCCAGTCTGTTGTTTCCCTGTCCATACCCCGGAGGGTTCTCCAGTCTCTGTTCTTCAGTTTTATGTATTCCACCATAGTGCATCCCTTTCTGACGTTTTTCTTCATTTCGTCTGACATTTGTCAGCCGCAAACCCTATATCGTTTCGGGAGTATATATACTTTTCGGAACCCTTGTTTTCATTAGCCAGTACTATTAATTATATATTTTATGGTCGCTTTTTACTCCAAAATAGTGACGTCTGACGATTTGTATGCCGGACTGTTCAACTCTGATGAAAGACTTTAAATTACTTATACACTTTACGATATATATTGTAATTCAGACTGTGTCTGACAGACAAACGGAACCGGCGGTGAGATAATGGGATTTCTCGATTCAATGAGCAAGGAGAAGAGGCTGTTCAACAAGGTCAAAAAACTTGTGGAAAGGGGAAAGCAGACGGAAACCAAGGGTCAGGCACCCCAGTCCCTCGAATCGTACCAGAAGGCCATGCAGACCCTGGACGAGAACAGCAAAATTGTCGGAATGGCCAGGAAGGAATTTTCAACACTTTACGATGCTGTCGGCAACGGATTCCTGGGCCACGGCCGGGATGCCGAAGGTACAAGGTGCATAGACCGCGCACTGGCACTGGATCCGGGTAACGTAAAGGCAATAATTCACAGAGGTATATATCTCTACAGAAGCGGCAATTCTCAGCAGGCCATCCAGCAATACGATGCCGCGCTTTCCGTGGATCCAGTCAACAAATCTGCACTGGCCAACAAGGGCGCCGCACTGGAGAGCCTGGGCAATCCCGTTGAGGCTATTGCGGCTTATAACAAGATTCTGGCTGCGGACGAATTGGCCCTGGAATTCTACGAACGGATTCTGGCACTTTCTCCCAGGGACCCGACCGTTCACAATCGGAAGGGTGTGGCACTCAACAAATTGAACCGTTATGACGATGCAATTCTTTCATTTTCCAATGCCGTGGAACTGGACCCCCGGTTCATTGATGCATGGGTGAATAAGGGCCTGGCAATGGCACTGGCCAATCGGCATGAAGATGCCGTACCGGCATTTGAAAAAGCCCTTTCCATCAGAAAGGATGACCCCTTCATCTGGGAACAGAAAGGTCACTCATTATACAGAATCGAGAAGTACAGGGAATCCGCGGACAGCTACACGGAATCGCTGCGCCTGAAATCCGACAATGTCAAATTATGGATCATGAAGGGCATGAGCCTGCACATGGCTGAGGATTATGATGCTGCATGCGGCAGCTTTGACATGGCCCTGACCCTGAACGGAGATAATATGTCCGCCCTTGTGAACAAGCGCCAGAGCCTCAAAAAGCTTGGCCGGCACAGGGAGATAATCGAGGTGGCGGATCGGGTGCTGGCTCTGGAATCCAATGACCGAAATGCATTGCTGGACCGGGGCAAATCCCAGGCCGTGCTCGGAGACGATGAGAAAGCGCTTCTGAGTTTCGACATGGCCCTGGGCATAAACGCCAAGGACCTGGAAATCATGGTGGAGAAGAAAGAGGTCCTGAAGAAGCTGGAGAGACACGATGCCGTGGATAACATATGCGACAGAATACTGCATCTGGACCGCAACAATGTTGGCGCTCTCTATGACAAGGGTACTGCCCTGTACGCGTTACAGGCCTACGAGAAAGCGCTTAATCCCCTGAACAAGCTGCTTACAATCAATCCGGAACATGTGGATGCGCTGAACAGGAAACGTGAGTGCCTGAAGGAACTTGCCAGGCATGCAGAAATCGTGAAAACCGCCGATGCCCTGCTGGCACTCCGACCGGACGACGAATCCGCAATGATGGACAAGGCTCATGCACTTTTCAACATGTCCAGATACCCGGAGACTGTGGCCACGCTTCACAAGTACCTCCTGCTCAACGACAAGGATGCCCGTGCATGGTATCTCAAGGGTCGCGCCCAGGCAATGCAAAGCATGCATGTGGAGGCAATCGAGAGTTTTGACAGGGCCATCAAACTGGAACCTAATGACAAGAGGTTCTACGACATGAAGGGGCGCTCCTTTTCCAGACTGGAAAAACATTTGGAGGCCGTTGCTCAATTCGACATTGCCATCAAGATTGACCCTGATGACCCGGAACTCTGGTACAGCAAGGGACTTGCTCACGAGAGTGCCAAATCTTATGAAGAGGCTGTTGCCAGCTTTGAACATGCTCTCCGCCTGAGACCCGAAGACAAGAACATCTGGTACAGCAAGGGCATCGCTCTTGCTTGGCTTGAGCATCATGATGAGGCCATCGCAGCCTTCGACATGTCGATAAATTACGGCCCCACTGACCGTTTCCCCTACCTGAAGAAGGCCGAGGTTCTGCTGAAGATTGGCCGATTCCAGGAAGCAGCCGAGGCGTGCAATAAATTACTGGCGATGAACCACATGGACCTGGAAGCCCTGCTTCTGAAGAAGGATGCTATGAAAAATCTCGCGGACAATCACGGAATAATTGAAACCGCTGACAGGATTACAAAGCTGGACCCGAAGAATGTCCTGGCATACTTCGACCGGGCCATTGCCGAACAGCACCTGGGTGAACACACCCATGCCGTGAAATCCCTCGACCGGGCAATTCATCATGAGCCAGATAACGTAGACCTGCTGAATGCAAAGAAAGATTCCCTGCTGGCTCTTGAAGACCTTCAGGGCACCATAGATATTGCCACTCGCATCATTGAACTGGACCCGGCGAATTCCTGGGCATGGCATGATAAATCGAAGGCCCTCGGTTCCATGGGCATGTATGATGAGGCGTTGAAAGCAGCCGATTCCGGTCTCAAGGCCAACTCCAACATGTCCGATCTATGGGTGATTAGGGCGGAGGTGCTGCTGAAGCTCAACAGGGGTACAGAGGCCATAGAATCCTACGACCGTGCCCTCAAGGTAAAACCCGGCGACTCCGGCACACTTTACAGGAAGGGAAAAACGCTCTACTCCATGGAGAAATACGATGATGCTTCCAGATGTTTCTCCGAAGGCCTGCAGGGCCACCCGGACGATGTGAAACTTCTCAATGCCAGGGCCATGTCCTTCATGCGCCAAGGTAAGTTTGACCAGGCGGTGCCCGATTTTGATAAGGCTGTAGGTCTGGAACCGGATAATTTGCGCACCCTCATCAACGTGGGGCTTCTCAAGCTGGAACTGAAGGAGTACGACGCAGCGTTGGGATACCTGAACCGCGCCCTGCAACTTGAACCGAAGGACAAGCAAGTTCTGGCTGCCAAGGCCAAGGTCTACGAGGCAATGGAGAATCTGGATGAGGCCAAGTACTGGTACAACAAAGCCCTGGAGGAGGGTGAAGATTCGGAATTGCAGGCCAAGATTGCCATGATACTTTCCAAGACTGGTGATTACGTTTCGGCGGTTGAACTGCTGGACAAAGTGGTCGCTTCCAATCCGGAATCCAAGGATGCCTGGTACAACCTGGGAATGGCCCGGGAGATGCTCAAGCAGTACGATGAGGCATTGAAATGCTATGACCATGCAATCGGCCTGGATGCCGATGACAAGATATCTTGGAACAGCAAGGGCCTGGTCCTTCTGGAAATGGGAAAAATGGACAATGCCATCCGGAGCTTCGAGCGTGCGCTTGAACTGGATTCGGAATTCGGTGCCGCCCAGGACGGTCTGCGCATCGCCAGGGAAAGGATTGCCGCCCAGGAGATTGAGAAATTCGCCAGGGGTATTCTTGCACTGGAGCATGACCGCAACCGACCGGTTTCCAGGGAGGAGGCATTCAGAGATGCCGGCGTTCCGTATGCGAATCTGGAATTGGTTTTCAATTATCTCAACCAGATCGAGGAGTTCCCCATACAGAGTATGACGCCCCAGGAAAGGGACGAGATGGAAAAAGCATCCCACGATGTCCTGGTCCGTTCAATCGGCAGCGGCTCCGCACCCCAGAAATCCCGTTTGAGGCTGTCAGATATCACAGTCAATTTCCCGGAGTACTCCCTGTGGAAGGCCAAGAGGGTTTTGAGCTACATCCAGCGCGTTGACCAAATGGCGTTCCCGCCTGATAATTCTCAGGAGATGGATGCGTTGCTACGCAGGGCACTGGCATTGCCACCCGAACGTAGGTCCGTCATAGGTCTCGTGGAATCGCTCAGTCTCGGTGTCATGAAGGCAAAGCAGCTTCAATCGCACCTCGCCACTTTCAAGAAAGACGGTTACGTCGCGCCGGAGGTGGAAATCGGATCGCTGGTCAGCGAGGAATACGGTGGTTCGAGACAGTCACAACCCAAACCCCAGAAGCCGAAGCCGGAGCAACGGTCCGAACCGCGGGAGGAGAGTCATTCCGGGGACCATGGCATGGCCAGGAAATACTGCACCAGCCACGGTCACATGGCAGTGACGAGGCATCACTGCGGCTCATACCTGTGCCACAACTGCGTCAGCGGGGCCAGTAAGTGTCCCATCTGCCATCAGCCCCTCCACGGACCCCCGAAGAAGGAACTTCCCATCAAATTGGAGCGCCAGCGCGAACCAGAGGAAATTGAACCGGACGATGACGGCAGTTCGGACGATAATGAGGAATCGGACGGTCGACCCAGGTCGGATGATGATATAAAGAGCGAATTCGGAACGCTGTAGTCCCGCAAAATTTATTGCAAATGGTATTGAAATTTTGCGGAAATTCCTCACACGATGAATCTGTTTGCCGATTGAATGCTGATTCATGGCGAATTCTCTAATTGTTGAGATTTAGTTATCGAATTCACCGATTGTCATCAAAATGAATGGAATTTTATGGTGCTGGATTTAGCAATAAACTACCAGCCCCTAAGTTGCTAATATTTATTGCGGGCTGGATGTTTACCTCCATAAGCCATGCATCTGATTTATCAAAGCCAATTAGCTTTGATTTCATATGTTTATTTATTGCACGATGCATGGCGGATTCCCACGATGTTCCCGCACCATTGGCGAATGCGACATTTGGATATGATTGAAACTGCATTCACCGCGCGTCGTAAATCTACAATGTAAACTACCAGCCCCTAAAGTGGCTGGCGTTTGTTGCCAGGGCTGGAAGTTTACCTAGGGGGCCATGCACCTGATTATCAAAGCCGATTAGCTTTGATTTCAGATGTTGATATATGTACACGATGCATGGTAGGTCATGCATATGAGCACGGCGGTCTATTTTTTTTTTGTTTATATCCGTGTAAATGGCCTCTCATCCCCGGCTTAAAAACCGGGGGGTTCTCGGCCTTTATCACTAAATCTACAATTTAACGAGCAAACTTTTAGAAGACTGTACTATTACTTTATAGGGTAAGGTATTTATAGAATTCACGAGTTACACTATACATTCGAAAACTGCACCGTCTGTTTGGGAGGCTTTAGCTTGAAAATGAGGAAATTATCAGCGAGCTTGATTGTTCTGATGCTAATGAGTGTCAGCTTCGGAGTGATAGCATGAAAGAAACGAAATTCAGGACACTGAAAAATCCAGATATCGGAAAACAACGCGAAGCCAGGGTCATTCAAAGAGCGAGAAAAATTGGCTCCGTTATCGTTGTTTCAATCATGATCGCTATGAGCTTCGCAGTTTGTTTTTCAATGAGCGCTGAAGCTCTGGAATTCGTTGAGCCGATGACCATGCCCTGGACCACAGCCTTCGAGCCGACTGATTCGGCATGGGATTCGACCGGCAATCACTGCGTCATAATCGGGAATGACACGTCCGGCATCCAATCCAGTGCCTGGTATTACAATGCGGCGTCCAATACCACGTATCCGATTTTGGAGGGTACCGACCCAACAGTTCCAGCAGCTAATATTGTGGTGAATACTAACACCAGCATAAAATACAGCACCATACAGAGTGCCATCGATGCGGCCAGTTCCGGAAACATCCTGGATGTCTGGTTCGGAACCTACAACGAGAATATTGTCATAGATATTCCGCTGACCATCAGGGGCAACGGGAGTGCCAACACACTCATTGACGGCGGCGGGAGCGGCACTGTGGTCTCTATCAAGGCCAACGGTGTGGTGATGAAGGGGTTCACCGTGACAGGCGGAACCACCGTCGGGATACACCTTTATACGGTACAAAACTGCAGGATAGAGAACAATACGGTTGAAGTCAATGGCGATGGGATATTGATAGATGGCTCTTCCAATAACATAGTCAAGGGCAATGACATCAATAACAATGGCTTCGGAATGAGGGTTAAGAACAGCGACGCTACTAAAAGCATCATTGGCCCCGTGGAATACGGTGGCCAGTATTCGGGTGTCCTTTTCAATGCGGCTTCCCCTGGTCCGGATTATGAAATATTCCATGATTTCAAGCCAGGTTGTCTCGATGGATTCAACCCACACTATACCAAATTCGTAACAGATGGTTCCTATCTGTATGGAATGACATATGGTGGAGGGGCATATTCCCATGGCACAATATTCAGAACAGACATGGTCGATGGAACCTCGTATTCCGCATTGCATGATTTCAAATCCAGTGAAGGTAAAAATCCCTATGGGGAGTTAACTATTGATGGTTCCACTCTCTATGGAATGACCTCTGAGGGCGGTACTAACAATTTGGGGACCGTGTTCAGAATTAATACTGACGGCACTGGTTATGCTGTTATGCACAATTTTGCTGGCGGAACCGCGGACGGGAGTTATCCATACGGCGGCGTCACTGTACAAGGTTCGGACATCTGGGGCATGACATCGAACGGAGGTATCAAAGGCAATGGCACCATATTCCACATGAACACCGACGGCACTGGCTATAGCGTTATGCACAGCTTCGATACGGGCGGAAGAAATCCTTATGGAAACCTGATCTATGATGCAGGATTATTGTATGGCATGACCCGGACCGGCGGCAGCGCTGGCTATGGGACAGTCTTTGCCATTGATGCATTTAGCCCTGCAGGCCTGTCATGGTTCTATAAATTCACATTAGCCAACGGCCCGGTTCGCCCATTTGGCAGTTTGATGCTGTACAATAGCATGTTATATGGAATGACGGCGGATGGCGGAGGTGCAAGCAATTACGGGACCATGTTCAAAATAACCCTTGATGGTGTCACTATGAATGTATTGCACAATTTTACAGGCGGTGCAGGAGGCCAGGACCCCTATGGCGGACTGGTCACCGACGGGACCTACCTGTATGGTATGACATACAATGGCGGTGCCAACACCCTGGGAATGGTGTTCAGGACAATGCTTGACGGCTCTGTTTTAGTCCCCTTGCGTGATTTTGCCGGTGCCGCGGATGGCTCCAGGCCCTATGGCAGCCTGTTGATGTATGGCGGTTTGTTTTATGGCATGACCTACGCAGGTGGGACCCATGGACGAGGCGTTGCGTTCAACATTAACAGCGATGGGACAGTGTTCAATTTGCTTCATCATTTCGGGCCGCCCACCATGACAGAAGGCCATACTCCAGGCGGGGGAGTTGTTTATGATGGCACGTACCTCTACGGCACAACCAAGAATGGCGGGGACATGAACTATGGAACTGTTTACCGCATAAAGTCTGACGGCTCTGGCTACTCGCTTGTACATGAGTTCCAAGGGGCTCTAGCGGATGGACAAAGCCCCTGGGCGACCCCGTTGCTTGTCGGTGGCACATTGTATGGAACAACTGTGAACGGCGGAAGCAGTGGCAAGGGTGTGGTCTACAAGGTCAATACCAATGGCTCGGGTTACACTGTCATGGACCATTTTGTGAACACCAACGGAGCAAATCCATACGGAGGTCTGGCAAATGGCGGTGACGGTTATCTCTACGGCATGACATGCTACGGCGGCTCCAAGGGATGGGGGACAATATTCAAGGTTGATATTGCCACTGGCATCATCAGCCTCATTCACAGCTTTGACGATATCGAGGGCTCTCAGCCCTGGGGCAAATTGCTGGTCAATGGCACACTATTGTACGGCATGACATATCAAGGAGGTGCGAACGATGCAGGCCTCATCTTCAAGATCAATACTAATGGTGCAGGCTTCGCCCCCATGTTCCATTTCGACTGGACCGATGGGTACTGGCCATACGGGTCCCTGGTAATGGATGATACATTCCTGTACGGTATAACAAACACGGGCGGCGGCGGTGATGCCAATGAATGCGGAACTGTCTTCAAGCTGCGCAAGCTTGATGAGACATACACTGTCATGCGTCGTCTTGTGACCGCGGATGGTGCCAATTCACGCGGAAGTCTCATGCTGGACGGCGATTTCCTTTATGGGATGACCAACTACTTGGGGGCCAATGATTACGGCACTCTCTTTCAGGTCAATAAATACACAGGGGCACTGAATGTTATGCATGATTTCACAGGGGGACCATTGGACGGAGCCTACCCTTATTACAATGATGTCATAGCTTTGCAGAATCCTTCCCTGGCATCCACCGGCAATCTCATCTACCACAACAATTTCATATCCAATACCTGGCAGGCAGAAGATAATTCTGGCCCAACTTCCTGGGATAATGGCCTTCCTGATGGCGGTAATCACTGGGACAATTACACAACAAGTGTGGATGCCAATTCTGACGGTATCTGGGATTTGGGCTTTGTCATATCCGGCACAGCATCGGAATCAGATGCCTATCCCTGGGTTCGGGAAAATGGGTGGAAAATGCCCTACACCAATTTCAGAAGCGTGGCCTGGGACGATGTGAACCAGAGATTCTGGATATGCGGCGATTATTCAACAAATGCCCGAAGTTCCGTCTATTATATTCCTATCAGCACACCCTCGACCATGGTGCCTGTCTCTGCCCCTGCAAGCTCATTCTCCGCTCTGGCTGTTGATGAACTAGGCAATGTTCTGGTGGGAGGAAATGACCTTCAATACATCTACTATTACGAAACAAGCACTGATAATGGCTATGAAATTGGTGAAAATGGAACCGGTGCCATGTGGGACTGGAACATCACCAGCATCACATTCAATTCCTATGACAACAGGTTCTATTTCGTTGGAAATGTCAAGAATACTGATACTGGTGTGGCATTCTTCACAGAATCCTTGCCACTAAACGCAACCGGGAAAAAATGTTTCATTGACAATTCAGATTTCATGAACTTCCCCGGAATTGGAGGTTTGAGATCAATATCATGGAATCCTGTCCGAAATTACAGTCTGGCAGTTGGTGACGGCGTATATAGGCTGAATCCCTACACCGGTACTGACCAGAAACTATCCTGGTCAACCATAGAAGGCCCCGAGGCCGGAAAATCGTATTATGACATATCCTGGGACACCGACGGCTGGAACGAGGCCGGGATAGTTGGTCAGAATGGAATTTATGGAAATTACTGGCGGTACTATCACACCAATCCGCAATTACTAAACGGCAATACCAGCGATACTGCAAGCGTATACCCCACTTGTGCCATGAAGCCGCCGTCCAGCCCCAAATGGCTGCTTATTTCCAACAGTGATGGCGCAATCCAGGTCAATATTCAAGCAAAGGACGAGAGCGGCGAGATTACGTTGAGCTTTGACCTGCCACATATATTCACAGTGGAGATGTGGAAGCAGAATGATGTCACCAAAGCCTCGGTACTCAATACCCAGGTGGATGCAGATACCAACTACACATTCTTCATTGAAGGAAATTACACTTCAAGCGGAGTGGACCTCTGGAATGATTTGTATATAAATATCACCGCCTGGTATGACGAGGGAAAGGCAGGCACTAATTCAAATCCTGAGCCAAATTGGAATACAGAATATAATCGTACAAGGCAGTTCAACATAACCTATTATGCAGGCACGGCATCGTATTCAATGCACTATCCTGCACCCTCTGGGTCTCCTCCTGAGTTCTATATTGCCGGTTTGTGGCTGGACCCCAATACCTATGGTTCTGACAACAGCCATCACCGCCTTTACATCAATGTGAGTTTTGGAGCCCAAACGTATGTGGCTGCCAGTGATTTTTCAGGTGGTCCCGCCTCCAATCCTTGGGATGCTAATCTTGCCTTGAACGATGTAGATAGCTGGGACCTCAAGGTAAATGCATCAATCAGTTCTGGTGTATATAATAACAGTTTCGCGGAATTCGGCATCAAAGAGTATGCTTCAGTGAGCGTGTCAGGAACTCCAGGAGGCAGTGCGCCACCGGGAACTGTCAACTATACCATGGCAACCCCGTCCCAGATATCTTATTCAACCAATTCGCAGTATTATATGAACGTGTCAATTCCCCACCTGTACCTGAATGGAGATTCCGCATCACCCTATTTCATTCCAGCAACTGATGTGCAAGTCCAGAACACACATTCCAGAGCAACATCCTCGAATTCAGATGCATTCAGCCAGATAGCATTCGCTGGCTCAAACAATGGTATATGCATATGGGGCACGGAATCACCGGTTGCACCTATAGCACCAGTATATAATGGAACAGAATCCGCAGGTCCAGGATACTCTGATTTCACGGCAGATTCCATGAGCATGGCATTCGAGGTAACCGAGGTTTACTGGTGGGTATCTATTCCGGCAGGTCTTCCTGAGGGAACTTATCGCGCAACCATCACATTAACAGTCGAGAATTGATAGAAAGTCTTATTGCTGAAAGGCATATCCAATCCCGTTGAAACTCACAATTCTCGGTTCCGGCGGTTTCCGCCGCACCCCCAGACCCGGCTGCCACTGCCCGGTATGCCATGAGATGCGACAATCCGGCACCCAGCGGCTTGGCAGTTCCCTGTTCCTGCACGGCGGTAGAATTCTATTTGATGCCCCGGAGGAAATTGCCTCCGAGCTGGAAAATGCCCGAATAGACCGAATAGACCACCTGTTCTTCACACACTGGCACCCCGACCACACCCTGGGCGCCAGAATTCTGGAGATAATGAATACCCAGTGGTCTGAAAAGCTTGAGTGGCGCATGGTCGCAGTTCACAAAACCATGGTGCACATGCCTGGTCCGGTGTACGATGAGATGATGTCCCGGTTCGGGCCGTTCTTCGAGTTCTGGGACGTGCTTGGCATTTCCGGGACCGGCAGGATGGACGGTCCGGTCCAAATCGGAAATGTGACAATCGATGCAGTGGTCTTCGAGACCATGCACAGGACCATGACCCATTCCACCGCTTACATTATCACTTCGGGAGAAAAGAAAATTGTCTATGCGCCCTGTGACATCACCCCATTTCCAAGGGACGAGAGATTCATGGACTGCGACCTCATGATACTTCAAACAGGCTGGTGCGGCCCGGAGATGGCCGAACGGGCCAGGAACGGCCCCCATTACGAGATATCCATGGATGAGATACTGAACATTGCCAGGGAATATCGGCCCGGAAGAATTATCCTGACTCATTTGGGGGATGAGGCAAAGCTTCTCTCGAATGACATGCGGGAAATCGAAGCCAAATATTCCGAATTCAACCTGACTTTTGCGCATGATGGCATGAGCGTGGATGTATGAACATCTTGTATCAATGATAAGAGTTAAGTCTTCTGAAATTTTAGATTTTAGAACTTAGATTTTAGATTTATGCTGGCAGAATGCCCAACCGTATTTTAGATTTTACAACTTAGATTTTAGATTTGTGCTGGGAATATGCAACGTCGTCAGTTCGTCGTAAATCTACAATCGAAAATCTAAAATCTACAATCGTCAACTCCTTCATTTCACTGAATACTTACTATCAATGATAAATATTAAATATAGTGGAACGATATATAAATATCAAATACGCTGACCGGATTTTCTGGCCAGCGAATGTGAGGTTCCATGGAAAAGGAGGGTTCGGTGCTTTACCTGTGCCCGGGCTGCGGGGCTTTTGTCAGCGAGAGTGCCAGCAAGTGTCCGAAATGCGGCGAGGTTCTCGAGAGCGGCTCTGACATTGATGAAGCGCCCGATGCTTCGGAAATCACCGAACAGCAGGACCGCGTGGAAAATGAGATTGAACTTCTGGAACAGGAAATAACAGAGGTTGACGATTCTGAGCCGGTTACCCTGTTCCTGTGCTCCGAGTGCGGAGCGTTCACAGGCGGAAATGCGAAAAATTGCCCCAACTGCGGAGCACTCATGGGCGATGAGGAACCTGCGACCCCGATTATTGAATCGGAGGATACAGAGATCAATATCCTGGAAATGCTGGTGCAGACGGTGAAACCACCCCACGGCGAAGTCGAAATCATAGAGGACCTGAAGCATCTGGAGAGCGCTGAGGACGTGGCAGCCTTCCTTGAAACTATTGTTGATGATGATGTTGACGACATGGTTCTGGCACCCCCGGCGGAACTTCTCCCTGAGCGTTCGGACGGTTCCGATGACCTGCTCAGCAAACTGATTCTCGAAGCAGAGACTTTCGATACAGACAAACCTGGCAAAAGATCAAAGGCCATGCAAACGGTGGGGGATATGCTGGTTGGTGAATCTGCCAAGTCCTTCGTGGGAGATAATGATTCGATTACCCTGTGCAAGACCTGCGGTGCATTCGTTTCGGAATCCGCAGGCGTTTGCAATGTGTGTGGCAACTCCCTCCAGGGCGATAAGCGCATTTCTGTGCAGTCCGGGCAGGAGCTTTCGGAACCAGGATCCGGCGAGGAAGAAGCCGATTCAGTAATTCGTAAAATGCTCGGCGTCGCTGATGATACTGTTCTCGATACCGAGGTCGGTAAACGTTTCCAATCCGATGGCAGCCTCGGCCTCTGCACATTGTGCGGCGCATTCATCAGCCAGGATGCAGAAATATGTCCGGTGTGCGGTACTCATATCGAGGACATGCCCGAGTTCATTCCATCCATGGACATAGTGGGTCCGGAGAGTGAGGACCACGGCCTTGCCATATGTCCGCACTGCGGTGTTTTCGTTCAGGAAGGTGCCAGGGAATGCATGTCATGCGTCAAGCCCATACCGGAGGGTGCCACAGTACCCATATCCCAGGAAGCGGAAAAGCCCGAGGATCCTGACAGGGCGGTCAATATTCTCAAGACCTTCCTCGGTGTAGAGAAGGCGCTGGAGATGGCACCTGTAAGGGACAGCAGTTTCAGGGGACTTGACCTGTGCCCGGACTGCGGTGCGTTCGTTTCCATGGATGCCGTGGTGTGTTCCATATGCGGCAATTCCCTGTTCGAGGATTCCGGTGATTCGCCGAAGATAAGGCTTGACATGCCAGATGTCATGAAATGTCCAAATTGCAGCGCCAGCATGGATGTACATTCGGAAGAATGTCCCCTGTGCGGAATGTCCTTCGCTGTGCGGCACCCCCGACCGGAACCGGAAGGGCCCGGTGAGGACATAACCGACTTCCTGGACAGCGAACTGGGGTCCACCATCCGAACGCTCGAATCAGTTGATGCACCCGCAATCGAACCTCAGGACATCGCGGAGGCCGTGCCAGATGATGATACACTTGAGGACTTGTTCATATTGGAAGACGTTGAAGAATTGGAAATATCATTGGAACCGGACGCCGAATTCCCCGAAGCCGAAATTCCAATCGAGGCACTGCCAATTGAAGTCGAGGACCCTATCCCACCCACCGAGCCGGAAACCCTTGAATTCATAGAACCGGAAGAAAGCGAAATCTATGAGCCTGAAGAATTACCAGCTATCGAAGCGGAGGAAGAAACGTTCATGGAGGAGACCGTTGTAACTTCCGAATCGGTCGCCGAAATTCCCGACATAGAATCCGAGGTGAAACCCTCGGTGAATGCGGCCAACTGGACCACCGGTGTTTATGTTTCCGTTGCCGCCATTTGTTTCTTTCTGTTCTTCTATATAATCGCTCCGGGCGATTATGCACCCGGCCTTGCGGTGATATTTGGAACATTGATGCTCCTGGGAACCTATCTCGCCATGACGGAGAAGGCCATATTTTTCAGGGGAGACCTGAAGCAAGCCAGTGTTTTCATCGCCGGAATATTCTTCGCGGCCGTGGTCATTCTACACTGGCCCATGGGACTTATGACCGCCGAAACCGGTTTTCTGAACCAACCGTCGCTGGACCGTGTACTTCTTTCCTTGTCCGTTCTGCTCACCACCGTCGGCCTTCTGTGGATAAGGGCCAGAGTGAGATTTGTATTCACCTGGTTCTTCGGAAATCTACTCCTTTTCATGGCAACGGTCATATCCTTCACCTACTCGAATTACGGAACCGGCATTGAATCTCCTGTTCTGATAGTGGCCGGTTTCGGCTCAGGTTTGGTGTTCCTCAGCCTCATATTCCTTCAGTACGAGAGGGCCATCAATTCGTCCATTGAAACGGACATCGTCCGTGGCGACGCACATTACCTGAAGCGCGATTATGTCGGTGCCCTGGCATCCTACGACAGCGCCCTTGCCACGGCCCAGATGAAGAAAGTGGGGGCCTACGGAAGTCCGATTGTGGCTTATGACGTACCATGGTACAGCAAGGGTTCCGCGCTGATTCTCATGGGCGAGTTCGAGGAGGGCATCAAGTGCCTTGACATGGCACTGGCCATAAACCCCAGAAACGAGGTCACATGGGTCAACAAGGGCAATGCCCATTCAAAACTCGGCCAGCACGGTCCGGCATCTGATTGCTACAGGAAGGCCATAGAATGCAACCCGTTCTATGAGATCGCCTGGAACAACCTTGGAAATGTATCTGCAAGGAAGAAGGATTATCTGGATGCCCTGAAACACTACAACCGGGCCATAAAGATTAATCCAGCGTATGATGATGCATGGATAAACAAAGGATATGTACTGGCCAAGATGGGGAAGCGCGATCAGGCTGTCAAATGCCTCAACCGGGTCGGTTCCAGGGTGAAATCCGAACCTGCTCCGGTGGACCGGGATGCGCATCTGTTGTAGATTCAGCCATATTCACATGTTCGCCGAATTTGCCGGACTTATGCTAATAATATGTCTGTGATGACAATATGAGTGTTCTACAAAGATATTTATCTGTATTCTCCATTGCCAATGTGTATGTTGTGGATGGATGCAATTCTGATTGTAGCTGTATGCCTCTCGCTGTCCTTGCTGGCTTATTACAAGAAGCTTCTGACATGGGACGGCTCCCTGGCTGCTCTCATCGTCGGCATCGTGATAGGGTGTGTCGGCGGAATCAGCTGGATTTTACTTCTCCTCCTATTCCTAGTAACAAGCTTTGCCGCAACTATTTACAAACTCGGCGTGAAGAAGCAAAAGGGCGTTCAGGAAGGAAAATCGGGGGAAAGAACCTGGAGAAACGTTCTGGCCAACGGCGCGCCTGCCCTGATTATCGCTCTTCTCGCATCGGACTATCTCCATGTGATGGACAGGACCACCGGCTCTGTTCTCTTCCTCTGCGCAATATCGGTTGCCGCGGCAGATACCCTGGCCAGCGAGATAGGTGTCCTGGCAAAAAAGACCTGGTTCATAACTACCATGAAACCGGTGAAGGCAGGCATTGACGGCGGAATATCCTTGCCCGGTCAGGCCTCGGCTGCAGCAGCGGCTATTTACACGGGCATTGTTGGGATACTGGTATTCCATCTCATGGACGGCATGGCATTTAACTGGCTTCACATAATTCTTATAGCGGACATCGGATTTTTGGGATGCCAGCTGGACAGTTTCATCGGTGCAACACTCGAGACAAAGGGCAAGGTATCGAAACTGACAAATAACCTTGTTTCAATTTCAGTCGGAACAATAGCCGCGTGGCTGGTGATGATATGGCTGCTATGAAAATACTGCTGGTGATATGTGACGGAATGGCCGACAGACCGGTCGAAGCGTTCAAGGGAATGACCCCGCTGGAAGCGGCGGAAGTCCCCAACATGGACCGACTTGCGCGTGAAGGCCAGACCGGGCTCATGGACGTAATCGCCCCGGGAATAGTGCCGGGGAGTGACACGGCGCATCTCGCCCTGCTGGGCTACGACCCCATGGTGGTGTACACCGGCAGAGGGCCGTTCGAGGCAGCCGGCGAGGGTGTCGAAGTGCGGAAGGGCGATGTAGCTTTCAGATGCAATTTCGCAACAGTGGACGCAAAGATGCACGTTACCGACCGCCGGGCAGGCAGAATCTCCAGCGACACGGACAAGCTGGCTTCTGCACTCAACGGCATGAAAATCGAGGACATCGATATCATTTTCAAGCAGGGCGTGGATCACCGTGCGGTACTGGTTTTACGGGGTCCGGGCCTCAGTCCCTGGGTATCCGCGGTGGACCCGCATCATGAAGGAAAGGTACTTGTCTCTAGGGGGCTGGAACCGGAGGACGAGAAAACCGCCCGCATCTTGAACGAATTCACCAAACGTTCGTACGAGATACTCAACAAACATCCCGTGAACATCGAGAGAGTGAGAGTGGGAAAACCGCCTGCCAACATTGCGCTTGCCAGAGGGCCGGGAAGTCCGCCGGAGGTTCCGTCCTTCACCGAACAGCATAATGGATTAAATGGCGCGGCCGTCGTGGGAATATCCCTTGTCAGGGGGCTGTGCAGCCTCTCCGGCCTGGAGATTATCCCGGTCAAGGGCGCTACCGGTTCTACTGATACTGATCTAGTAGCCAAGGCCAAGGCCGCAAAGAAGGCCCTGACCACTCATGATTTTGTTCTACTGCATTTCAAGGCCCCTGACCTTTACGGTCACGACGGAGACGCTCGCGGCAAGGTCGCGTTCATCGAGAAAATCGATGGCGCACTGAAGAAAGTGCTGGACGGCCTTTCGGACACCGTGGTCTGCATAACCGCCGACCACTCAACGCCCTGCAGCCTCAAGGACCATGCGTCGGACCCTGTGCCGGTACTGGTATGGGGAACCGGTCTCAGGCATGACTCGACCGAATGCTTCAACGAGCTGGAAGCCGCTTCCGGCGGGCTGGGGCATATCCGCGGAAATGAGCTGATGCAGATGCTGAGCGGGCTGGCCGGCCGCAATCCCAAGTTCGGGGCGTAGGTATGGCAGAGAAACCGATATTCGATTCCATCGCCCATGTCTATGACGATACCAGAAAACTCCCGCCGGACATCATGACCGGCGTCATCAACACTCTTTCCGAAGTACTGGGTTCCGATTCGAAATTGCTGGAAGTGGGTGTCGGCACAGGGCGTTTCTCTATTCCGATGTGCAGTAGCGGTCTTGACGTTGTAGGCATCGACCTTTCCACGAACATGCTGGAGAGATGCAGGGAAAAAGGCTTCGACATGATTCTGAAAGCGAATGCTTGCCAGATGCCTTTCCGAGACAAGCACTTCGACAACGCCTTTATGACTCACGTTCTTCACCTGGTGGAGAACTGGGAATGCCTTCTGCGGGAGGTTTGCAGGGTAACAGAGCACAATCTAGCTTCCGTTGTCTCGTTATGGCCCAGGGATGACTGGCCCGGGGATTATTACGGGCGCAGGGTTGACGAGTTGGGCTACGGACCTTCCCAGCCAGGGGTTTCCGAGAGGGAGCTGGCGGAGAAAATACCGCCGAACAGGCGAATTCACATAGGAACCTACACCATGAAGCGCAGCAATGACAGTTACATCGACATACTGGAGAAGCGCCATTATTCCTCGGCAACGAAACTTCCGGATGACCTTCATGCCAAGGTTGTGGCCGAGGTCCGCGAAAGGTACGGCGGCAAGACCAGGGCCATCGAGAACAGGGTTGAGATATGTTTGTGGGAAATAGATTCGTTAACCAAATTTCTGCATTCAAACACGCCTCTTTCATAATCCAACTCGGTTCTGTAGCTGGTTCCGCTCTGGCCAATCATGCCCCGTCTGAATCGCTTCTCATGCTATCTGGAGGGCGGGGTTAGCGCCATCGAATTTTCTGAATTCGATGTCGTGTGACACGATTCCCGTCATCATCCTTTGGAAACCTCGGCTGTAAGGCCGGGGAGGAGTGTAAATCGGCACACAACTCGGCTACGGGGCTATGGCATCTGGCTAGCTCCCGAAGCACGTTTTCTCTGGTTTTATGATAATAGAGCGCGCGGTCAATCCCGCGGACTATCTTAAAAAGTTGCGAAAGAGGGATGAAGTCATGAACGAAGGGTGGGGACAAATTGTCACCCCCCTTGAAATTCAGACTTCGGGCGGCAAGCATATTTCAACAACAATCTAAAATCTACAATTCGCAAATCTACAATAATATCGCCCCCCAACCCTTTTTAACCATGCCGTATTTCCTTGTGATAACAGGGAGGAATACCCACATGTCGAGGAACACACTGTCAATTTCAGAAGAACGACTGAAGGAAGTGAATGATTTTTTGCTGGACCCCAACAGCCAGATTGTGAATGACCTGATAATGCTGGTGGAGAAGCACGGCGGTGTTGACGAGATTAACAGCAGGGCCAGGGAGGCCGGCAAGCTCGACAACATCCTCGCCAGGATGGATGGCTCGCCGCATCTCAAGGACATTCACTGGCTCATGGAACAGCGTGACAACGGCACTTTCATCAGCGTTCCGGAGTACCGGCGCAAGATACTGGGCGACGCAACGGATACCATGAAGTTCGACGAGACCAATGCCATGACCCTGGAGATTTCCGCTTGCCAGTACTTCTCTTTCTTCATGACGGAGGCCCGCCAGGCCCTCGAGAAGCAGGAACTGATGCCCGGCCGTATAATCCGCGTGCGATTCATGAAGGAGCAGGAGGCCGACGGCGACCTGCTGGCCATGACCGCTGCAACCGAGATAATCGGCGCAAGCAGGTGCGAGACCCTGGACACCAAGGGCACCGACGGCTCCAACGTGCATCTGGGCGGCCCGGACACCATAACCGGGTACTTTGGCGGAGTGGGCCAGCCGAATGATTACGCTATCAAATGGATTGACGAATTCCTTTACTACTACACGAACTACGGCAACCGCCAGGTCCTGAACATTAACCCCGGCACGGTTCTCTTGGGGTACATGCTCCACAAGTTGGGCGTCGATATTGAATTCAAGATCTCGGTATTCATGGGCAATGATAATCCGTATTCGGTTTTCTGGACCCTCATGGCTGCAAGGCTGCTATCCAGGCCGGACGGTTCCTCGCCACTAATCGGTTTCAACTTCTCCAATTCTGTCAACAATAATACGATAATTGCGAGTGCCGACATCCGGAAGGCGTTTGGTCTTGAGGATAATGTTAGATTCGAACACCACATAACAGAAACATACAAGTCCATCGTGAGGCAGCCCTACAATCGCCGCGACGAGCTCATGGAACTGGGCCACGTGGCCAATATCAGCGCCAAGCATGAAGGCGGCGAGATAGCCCGCGAGGAATCACGCGAACACCCGTCCAACATCCTGGAATACTTCATACCCAGGGCGGACGTCGAGGCTCAGGGCATGATGCCGCTCCTCACCCAGAACTACATGGACAAGCACGAATCGTTCAATATCACCGCCGCGGAGCTCACAAAGATCGGTCAGACATTCGTGGCAGCCAGGAACCTTCACAAATGCGATACGTGCCTGACCACCAAGATACAGTAGCCGCGGTAGCTCTGCGAAATTGCTTACTGCATAAATGCCGAGAAAGCCCAGCCCTGAGGGGCTGAGATGAATCGGCATAAGCAGTAATAACGTGATAGACCGCCATGCTCATATGCATGACCTGCCATGCATCGTGTGCATATACTCACATATGAAATCAAAGCTATTTGGCTTTGATAAATTAGGTGCATGGCCCCCTGGGTAAACTTCCAGCCCTGGCAACAAACGCCAGCCACTTTAGGGGCTGGTAGTTTACGCAACCTTGAAAATATACACATTATTTCAAGCCCTGAAACAAAGTTCTTAATATCTCCTGGTTATACCTATATTGAGGTTTAGCATGGCTTATACCATTGCAGAAAAGATACTGATGCGCGCCAGCGGTTCGAAGACTGTCGAACCCGGTGAGATAGTGAATGCCAAAGTCGACGTAGCAATGTCCCATGACAATGCCGCGCTTGTTTCCAAGGTCTTCGGCGAGATAGGCGTACCGAAGGTCTGGGATGCCAGCAAGATAGTCATACCCATTGACCACAGGGTTCCGGCCAACAATATCAAGGTCGCGGAAGGCCACGTCAAGATACGTAACTTCGTTAAAAAGCAGGGAATAAAGCATTTCTACGATGTTCGCGAGGGCGTGTGCCACCAGATAATGCCGGAGTTCGGTCACGTTGCACCCGGTCTGCTCATAGTCGGAACCGATTCCCACACAACGACCTACGGCGCATTCGGGGCCTTCAGCACCGGCATCGGGGCCACGGAAATGGCAGCGGTCTGGGCATCCGGCGAACTCTGGCTGAAGGTGCCGGAAACGTTCAAAATCACCCTCGATGGAAGCCTGAAGGAACATGTATTCTCGAAAGACGTAATTCTCCAGATAATCGGCGATCTCACTGCCGAGGGTGCGAATTACAAATCAATCGAGTATTACGGAACTGCAGTCGATGAAATGAGCGTCGGTTCGCGCATGACCATCACAAATATGTCCATGGAGATGGGTGCCAAGTCTGCGATAATGGTTCCGGACCAGAAGGTTTTCGATTACCTGAAGACCAGGACGAACGAGAAGCTGGAAGCCGTAATTGCTGACGCAGACGCGGTTTACGAGAAGGAATTGAAATATGACGTCAGCCAGATAGGGCCGAAGGTCGCTTGCCCACACACAGTTGACAATGTCAAGGACGTCGGGGAAGTCGCCGGCACTGTGGTACACCAGGCCGTCCTCGGTTCCTGTACCAACGGCAGGGTGGAGGACCTCAAAGCAGGCTCCAGGATGCTGGCCGGCAAGAAGATACACGATGATGTCAGGCTGATAATTGCTCCGGCATCCAGGCAAGTATATCTCGAAGCCATGGAAGAAGGTCTCATCCAGAAATTCGTGAAGGCTGGTGCCATTGTCATAAACCCCGGCTGCGGCCCGTGCCTGGGCGCCCACGAAGGCATCATCGCAGCGGGCGAGAACTGCATAGCATCCACCAATCGCAATTTCCAGGGTCGGATGGGCTCCACGGAAGCGGGAATATACCTGGCCAGTCCGGCGACGGTCGTTGCCAGCGCGGTTGCGGGTGTAATCACAGACCCCAGGGAGGGATCCACATGGTAGCCGGAAAAGTTTGGAAATACGGAAAGGACGTGAATACGGACGTAATTTTGCCAGGGCGATTCCTGGACAGCTATGAACCGGAATACCTCGCAAGCCATGCCATGGAAGATCTGGACAAGGAATTTGCCAAGGCCGTGAAGAAGGGCGACATCGTCGTCGCGGAAACCAACTTTGGCTGTGGTTCCTCAAGAGAACAGGCGGCCAGTTGCCTCGGTTACTGCGGCGTTCAAGCTGTTGTTGCCAAGTCATTCTCCAGATTGTTCTACAGAAACGCAATAAACCAGGGAATCGCTGTAATCGAGAGCCCGGAATGCGTGGATGCGCTGAACAAGGGCGACGAGGTGGATTTCGATCTTCTTGGCGGGACCATCAAGAACCTCACTACCGGTAAAACGCTCACGTTCCGTCCATTACCACCGTTCGTAATGGAAATCCTTGAATCCGGCGGGCTCGTGGAGCACCTGAAGAAAAAGATGGCGAAATGATGGACATCACCTGGGCGATAGTCGCAGCCATAATCGTGATACTGATAGGCGGGATTATACAGGGCCTCAGCGGATTCGGTTTCTCCCAGTTCTCGCTTCCCCTGCTTGTCCTGATGCTGGCATCCGCAGAGTTAATCCCCATAATGGTCATACTTTCGCTCTTCCTCAACATCCTCATGGTTTACAGCCTCTGGAAAGACGTGCAAGTCAAGAGAATCTGGCCCATGATGTTCTTCGGAGTGCTGGGCATACCCCTCGGTGTTTATCTTCTGAACGTCGCGGACGCAAACGCGCTCAAGATAATGATAGGTTCGCTCATCCTCATATTCGGCCTTGCCCAGTTGTTCAACATCAGGAAGCACCTGAAGGCGGAGAAAGCGGCCATGGCCCCCATCGGATTTGCCGGCGGGATACTCAACGGCTACGTGTCCATGTCCGGCCCTCCGCTCATCCTTTTCTTCTCCAACCAGGGCTTCACCAAGCAGGAGTTCCGGGCGAATCTCGTTGTATTCTTCCTGTTCATCAACATTGCCACGCTGCCGTTCTTCCTCTATGCTGGGTATCTCACGGAAACCGTGGTCAGCACATCCGCGATACTGCTGCCCGGGATGCTGCTCGGCACCTATGCCGGGATGAGGCTGGCCAATCGGGTGGATGAGTCCAAGTTCAAGAAGGGCGTGCTGATGTTGCTGCTCATATTCGGGTGCATGTCAATCGCCGGCGGGCTTGGTGCTTTCTAAGAGTAAAACATAATATTGTTTGGACGGATACCCGACCGATATCATGAGAGTCCTCATAGTCGGCGGCGGCGCCCGTGAGCATTGCATAGCCAGAAAGTTGAAGGAAGACGGTGCAGAATTATACACATCAATGAACAATCTCAATCCCGGCCTGGCGCGGCTTTCAACCGAGGTTCTCAGGGTCTCCGATACCGAGATTTCGTCCATCGTGGAATGGTCCAAGAACAAGGATATAAAAATGGCCGTCATCGGCCCGGAGGCCCCCCTGGGAAAGGGCATTGTGGATGAACTGGTCAAGGTCGGGATTCCGTCCGTGGGTCCTTCCAAGACCTGCGCTCGCCTGGAGACCAGCAAGTCCTTCACCCGGAACTTGCTGGAGAAGTATAACATCCCGGGAAATCCCGAGTTCAGGGTGTTCACTTCCCCGGATGGCATAAGAGAATTCCTGGAGCAACTGGGCGAGTACGTCATAAAGGACGAGGGCCTGGCCGGTGGTAAAGGCGTCAAGCTTTCCGGCGAGCATCTGGCCACTGTCGATGAAGGTGTTGAATTCGCCACTTCCTGCATAAAAAAGAGCGGCGCCGTCGTTGTGGAGGAAAAATTCGTCGGCGAGGAGTTCAGCCTGCAATGCATCACCGATGGGATTACAGTAATCGGTACCCCACTAGCCCAGGACCACAAGCGCGCGTTCGAGGGCGATACCGGCCCCAACACCGGGGGCATGGGCTCGTATTCCGATTCAAATCAGTTACTGCCCTTCCTCACTCAGGCGGATTACGATGCCGCGATGGACATCACCAGGAAGGTCTGCAAGGCCCTGCACGATGAATGCGGCCAGCTATACAGGGGAATCATGTACGGCGGCTTCATCGCCACCCGGAAGGGCGTGCGCCTCGTCGAATACAATGCCAGGTTCGGCGACCCGGAGGTTATGAACGTTATCCCGCTGCTGGAATCCAGCCTGCTGGACATTTTTAAGGCGGTTATCGAAGGCAACCTGGAACCCGGCATGGCCAGGTTCTCGAATAAAGCGACAGTCTGCAAGTACGTCGTCCCCAAGGGATACGGTGTCAAATCGGAAGCTGGCCATCCCTTACATGTCAATGAGAAAGCCATCGAAGAGGCAGGGGCCAGGCTGTATTATGCGGCCGTGGACCAACGTGACGGCGGGCTGTACACAGGCACCTCCAGGGCCCTGGGGGTTGTGGGCATCGGCGACACCATCTCAGAGGCCGAGCAGAAAGCGGAACGCGCCCTCGCTCATGTGAAGGGTCATGTGTTCATGCGGCATGACATAGGCACCGCTGAAGCAATAGAAAAGAAGATAGAAAGAATGAAAAGAATCCGGGCTTGAGCGCCCGGATTATTTTGTCTGGCTCTTCGCTTATCCCACGTACCGAAGTGCCTCTGCCGGTGCAATCTTCGAGGCGTTCCTAGCCGGTATTATGGTGCAGAGTATGGTTGCGATGTAGGCTATGGCTGTTACGTATCCAATCTTGAACCACGGAATGCTGAATTCCATGCCGCCGCCCATGCTGCTTATCATTACATTGAATATCTCGTAGGATACCATTATGCCGGTTACCACTCCTATCACAACACCCACCGTTGCCACGAACAGGATCTCGATGAGGAAGGCGTTACGGACGCTGCTTCTCTTGAAACCCAGCGATCTGAGTATGCCAATCTCGGGCGTGCGCTCCACCACCGAACGGATGGTGATTATCCCGAGACCTGCGACACCTACTATGAGGCCCATGTCCAGGTAAAGCTCGAACAGCGCGAATATGGAATTTGTGGTCTCCATAGTGGTCTCTGCCAGTTCTTTGATGATGAGCGTGTTCATTCCCAGAAGGGCGAAGTCCGATTCCAGCTGCTGTGCTGTTTCTTTCACATCGTGAGCCGGGTCAACGTCGAACATGAACACGGAATTAACCATTCCCGCCATGCCGAAGTTGAGCATGACGTTCTCGCGGGACATGAAAATCCCGTTCATGATGGATTGGTCGAAGATTCCGATTATCTCGTACTCCTGGGTTATGTTTCCTGTCATGGGGTCCTTCATGGTCAGATGATTGCCGCTTTCGGCACCCATGAGCATGGCGCTCATTGAACTCACCAGGACCTTGGTGGAGCCGGGCTGCATTATTGCATCCCAGACTTGCGCTTCTGTTTCGTAACCATTGGCCATTGTGGAGAACTGGAAGGATTTATTCTCATAGAACGACCGGTCTATGCCGTAGATGCGGGACATCCTCATGAACTCGTCCAGGTTCAAACCGCCAAAGTTCAATTCCGCGGCACTCGAATCGGTAACATTCGCATCCAGGGTGTAATATTGAGTGAGTTGCGTATAACTGGTCAGATTGTTCTGCAAAGCGATTGATGTAATCTGAATGGTTATATTCCATGTGGGGTCGAAGTATGATATGTTCCCTATGTCCATAACAGGGCTGAGAGTTTCCCCCTGGATATCGAATCCGCCGCCCTGTTTCAGTGTCTCATCCTCAACATCTATGACGAACATGTTGGAAAACACGGACAGCATGACAATCATGTATATCACCAGTGCGAACATTCCCACGCTCATCCCGGTGCGGAACTTCTTGGTGAGCGGGTAGGAAACGGCCGTCATTATGGTGGGCCTCCACTTCTTCACCCTGCCGACGCTTCCTGTGATGGCATGGATGACCGGCCCCGAGTTGTACATGATGAGAAGAACAATGCTCAGCACTATCAGGACGCCGGAGAAGATGAACAGGATGTCCATGCTGTTGTTGTCAGCATCTGCAAAATAAGTCCTGATGGCGTAGTATGTGTAAAGGAACACGCCCAGGCTTGCGCATGTGATGGAAATCCTGTCGCCTATCCAGCGCCAGAGTATCATGGCTATTCCGCTGATCATTCCGGATGGCGCAATCAGTTTCACAGTGATATCGTCCGGGAACTGGAAGTAGGCGATGGCAGACATCAGGGTCATCAGAATTCCGATGACGAGCATCATGTACCCTTTCTTCTGTCCAGTTGGTTCGTCAATGCCCCTTATGGCGCGGATGATGTTGAGCTTGCTTATCTTCCAGGACGTGAGCAGGATGGTACCGAAGGTGATGATGAAACCCAGGGAGAACGCGCTCACCAGGCTGAAAAGCTGGAAGTGGAATGGCAGCTGTATGTCTATGAAATCAATGAAGTTGTTCACCATGTATATCAACACGCCGCCGACAATCACGCCGGCCATGGTGCCCAGCAGGCTTGCGATTGCTCCGTAGGCCAGTCCCTCGAACAGAAAGGATTGCATGAGATGCTTGCGTTTCATTCCAACGGCCCTTGCCATGCCGAGTTCGGATTTCCTCTCCTCGGCCAGCATGGTGAAAATGTTGATTATGAGAATGACACCGGCAATTATCGCGAAGCTTCCGAATATTGTAAGGAAAGAGGAAATCAGGTCATTGAACGCCTTGGCCGTATCAAGGCTGCTTTGCTTGACGGCCTTTGCTACCAGGGTCCCTGCCCCCGGGATTCCTATGATTGCAGTTTCAAGGGCTTCCTGAACATCGTCACTGTTCCTTGCCCCGTCCTCAATGCCGCCTATGTTGGACACTTTGATGTGCGTTATCATATCCGGCTGCTGGAACATCTCCTGGGCGGTTTCCATGTTCACAAATATATTGTATGTTCCGAAGCCCATTCCCATTCCCGGGTTGTAACGCGCTTTCCCGGTGTCGTCCAGGATGTGCCTGATTGTCAGAAGACGCGTTTCCAGAACGCCGTATCCGCCGTAGGTGCCTCCCATGGAATATGTGAGAAGAATCTTATCACCTTCGCTGGCATCCAGGTTATCGGCCAGTTCCAGGTTAATCATGGTGTCATTGGTGCCAAGGTCGTTGCCCTTGATGCCTGTTCCGTTGGGCAGCAGGAAGTCCCCGAAAGCGGAATCTGCCTGCCAATCAAATCCTATCAGGTTGGCGCTGGGTTCGAACTGATTGGTCGTGGTATGCCGCACAGTCACGGTTTGCGCATATAACGGCGCCATGCCGTCAGTTAATTCGTTCACCACCGCGTTTGAATCGAGAGCTGTGAACACAGAGGCATTGAAGGCATTGCCAGCATCTTCGGTCACTGTCATATCAACAAGCTGAAGTTCGTTGTACGTTTCCTCGACTATGAAATATTCTATCGAGTCGCCAACCACCATCGAGGCACAGATTATGGTTGTCCCCACCAGCAGTCCGGCGATAGAGATGAGTGCATGACCCTTGTGTCTGTAGAAATTTCTCAGGCCGAGCTTTGCTATGACCCTGTTGAAAAGCCCGAGCACCAGCATGAACAGAATGATGCCAATCATGATGCCAGGTAGTATCAGTTCTGAAGTTTCCATTCAGACCCCTCCTCAGACCTTCTTGTCCTTGGGCGGTACATTCACTTCCTCCCTGACGAACTGGCCGCTTCTCATGTAAAGAATTTTGTCTGCCCTCTTTCCCACTTCCGGGTTGTGGGTGACTATGACGAAAGTTGCCTGGGTCTCCTTCCTCAGCCTCGCAACCAGGTCCATGATGTTGTTGGCCGTTTCATCGTCAAGGTCTCCAGTAAGTTCATCACCCCAGATGATTGCCGGTTTGCTGATGAGCGCACGGGCGATTGTCGTCCTCTGACGTTCTCCGCCGGAAAGCGCGCCGGGCTTGCTGTACATGACCTCCCCGAGGCCAACCACGTTCATTATCTCGATTGCCTGCTCCCTGGCCTCCTTTGCCGAGGTCCCGGACACCAGCAATGGCATCTCCACGTTCTCGATGGCGCTGAGCACCGGCAGCAGGTTGTAGAACTGGAATATGAACCCCATCCTTCTGGCGCGATGTTCTGTTTTTTTATTGTCTGTCATCTGGCTCAGGTCCTTTCCCTCGATTTTTACGGTTCCGGAGGTTACGTCATCCAATCCGGAGAGAAGATTGAGCAGTGTGGTCTTTCCGCAACCGGAGGGTCCCATTATGGCAATCATGTCGCCTTTTCGCACAGTGATATCAACCCCCCTCAATGCATGTACCTCGACCTGGCCAGTCTTGTAGGTCTTTGTCAGATTCGTCGCTTCTACCATTATTTCGTTCATCCAATTACCTCCTCAAAGTTCATTGAATATTCTGTTAATCTCATTCAATCCGGTTTCGAAATTGCTGTTTATCTGTTCTATGAAATTCTTGCCCTTGGTCGTAAGGGAGAACATCTTTCTCATGTTCACAATCTTGACCTTGACAAAGCCCTGCGTGGAGAGGTTAAACAGTGTCGGGTAAAGGCTACCCGGACTCACTTTCCAGCCGCTCACTTCCTCTATTTTGGTCATCATGGCATAGCCATGCATGTCCACCCTGTCCAGCATCTTCAAAATGAAGAATTTTAACAGGCCTTTTCGAAAGTCTTTCGCAATCACGTTCTCCAATATATCGGATTTCGACATAACGAATACCGATATAACGACACCCGATATAAATAACTTACGCTGGAAAAACAGAAAATGATTCAAAACAATTGGAAAGGTAACGCTGCCTTGCGTGAAGGCAGCGTTGTTCTATTAGCAGAAACGTTTAAGCGCCGATTCTGAAGACTTTGGTGCTGCACTTCGGGCACTTGCCCTGGGTTGCCGGCTTTCCGTTCTTCATCGTGATTTTCTTGGCGTCCTTCATCTCTACCTTCTTCTTGCATTTTACGCAGTAACCTTCTACCATGTTAATTCACCTGACACGTGTAATCCCTCGTGGTTTATAAGGATTTCCCACTCATAAATTGTAATCTGACGGATACATATATTTTGCAGCATGCTCTGGCAGGGAAAAATTTGGGGGTGCCAGATACTTTCCCTGGTTCACACTAACCAGGGAAAAAAAGAAAAAGAGGAGTTAATAGTAAAAAAAGGGGAGGATAGAATCCTGATTATACGACGATGGGTATGTACGCGTTCTGAATCGGGGCCGTTTCCATACGGACAGATGGCATGCACCCGTAGTTCATCTCCACGCCGTTCATGATGGCCATGACCTTGAGCTGGCCTGCGAATTTCGGGTCCGTCCTGGCGCCGTAGATTACATTTGCGTTTTCATCCATGATTTCAGTGAAGCCGCTCACGACTTCAGTTATGGTCCTGAGATTGAGTTCCGGACCCGAGGTGATGTGGATGAGTGCGCTTGTTGCGCCGTCATAGTTCACGTCCACCAGGGGATTGTCCAGTGCTTCTGCGACCACGGTGCGCGCGTCTCCTGCGGAGTTCTCACCGTAGAGAATCGTGGATGTGCCGCCTGCGCTGGTGATTGTTCTCAGGTCTGCAAAGTCCAGGTTAATCAGTGACGGCTGGGTTATAGCCTCTGTGACGTCCTTGATTACTTCCGATATCATCTGGTCCATTACACTGAATGCTTGATTAACAGGCATTTTGGGGACCATGCTGAGAAGCTTGTCGTTGGCCAGGACTATTGTGCTGTCGGAATTCGCTTTCAGCCTGTCCAAACCTATGAAGGCCTTCTGCCTCCTGTCCTTTCCCTCGACGGTGAAAGGTATGGTAACCATGGAGACCACAACGGAACCGAGTTCCTTCGCGACCTCTGCAACCACGGGTGCCGAACCTGTACCGGTCCCGCCGCCCATGCCTGCGGTTATGAATGTGATATCTGCGCCGCTGAGGATGCGTTCCAGCTCTTCCCTGGCTTCCTCTGCACAGTACTCGCCAATCTCCGGGTGGCCGCCTGCGCCCTGGCCTCTGGTTTTTCTGCTGCCGATGAGAATTCTCTTGTCAGCATGCACCCTCTCCAGGTGTGCCCTGTCCGTGTTGATTGCGACGGTTTCCGCGCCCCAGACGCCTATGCGCTGAAGTCTGTCCACGCTGTTGTTGCCAGCTCCACCACACCCGACAACCAACATTTTCGGATTGGATATCAGGTTCTCCATTGCGAATGAATTTTCTCCTGCTGTTTTTACCATATTTTCCATATACATTATATCACCTCTGTTTTTCTGGAGCATTCGACCTAACATCGAGTGAATGCGAAGACATGTTGCTCCGTCTGTCCAGTAGGACAAACCGCATGCTACGCGTGCATCCCTTCCGGAGTATTTCCGGCCCATCCAGACCGCTTGCGCGATCTGCCGACAAGGCTATTCTCCCTTGTTCGGATGAAGGTTCCGTACTAGGCTCGGCACCTTCACTTGTTCTCTTGACTCTCTGTTGCTTTTTGCAGGCGCAACTTGACGTACTCCCTCACCGCGTTCCTTACCGCTTCATCCACCGAGATGGCGTCGCCTGAGTGCACCAGTTCCTCCAGGGAAACATGATGCAGTTTAGGGAGCTCCAGGGTGAGTTTCTTTATGTGGTCCGGCGTGAATTGCGTGTCGATGAACGAGTCTATGGCCGCTCTTATCGCGTCGGATATGTTGGGGAATTGTCCGGTTTCCACCATGTGTTGCAGGACATCCAGCCTATCCTTCGGTATGCGGATTGTGACCCGTTCCGAGTCCGTCGTCATTTTATCACCTGCGTGTCTGACGTATTTGATTATCCGTCTGACATTTGTCTGCTACCTATATTCTTTTTAGAGTATATAAAAGTATCGGCACCCCCCCATAATCCTCACCCGGCCCGACCCCGACCTTCACCCCAGCATCGGCCAAATTGGTCCAGCGGCCTGTTCCAGCCACCCCCATCACGCCCCGTCTGACCAAAACATTTTGCATGCAGAGGGCGAGGGAAACATGGTACCGTCCAACCCGGTCCAGCGGCTTGTCCATCCCATTATACAAAAAAATACAAAAAAAAAGCAGGGAGTTGGAACAGAGTCCATTGGAGAGAGGTACCCCCTGCCTGAGTGGGGAAGAGTTCATCGTGAGATCACACAGTTTTTCGCGTTTCTGAAATATAATATGGTTCGATGTGGTTTATAGGTTGGGACATGAATATTGAAACTGATATTGACTGTCTGGGTCAAATTGTCGGACATGGCATAAATTATGTCTGAGGTGCCCGAATCAGGACGGATTCCACAGTTTTACATGCCCGGCAATGAGTTCTGCAACATCCCTGACCAGTTCCTCGTCCATCCTTGAGAATGCCGAAGGCATGTTGCTGTCAATGTCAATCTCGCCGATTATTTCCTCGCCAATCCATATCGGAACAACGAGTTCCGAGCGTGTCGTCGTACTGCAGGCAATGAATCGGTCATCGCCCCACACATCCCCCAGATTGATTATTCTTCTCTCGCGAACTGCTGCCCCGCAGATTCCCAAGTTGATCGGTATTCGGGTGTGAGGTGTCGGCGGCCCCTTGAAAGGCCCCAGGACCAAATCGTCGTTATCTCGGATATACACGCCTACCCAGTCATAATATTTCTTGGTGTTGAAAAGGTAAGTGACCGCAGCTTTTACCGGGTCAATAGATGCCATGATGCTTTTCTTATCGTCATCTTCCAGTTTGACTATTTCAGACTTGAGAGCCATGGCCAGGAATCTGCGCCATCCGATATAAGCGTTGTTCTTTTCCATAACTATTATCAACCGGCAGAGACATTCCATCAGCCATGGCAGAATATTTCGAAATCCCTGGCATGCCTTCAATTCCCGGTCTTCGCACCAGGGGCCTGAACGCTCCGGATGATTACGCGAGCATGAGAGACATATTCCTGGCATGTTCAATAGTCGATGATTTCGAATACAGCGATACTGTCGAGGACATTTCCAAATCATACCAACATCTGGCAAACTGCGACGCCACAAAAGACATTCTGTTTGTGGAGATGGATGGCAAGGCCATCGGTTACTCCAGGGTCTCGTTCATCGAGAGGACCGATGTTTCCGGTTACATTTACAATTACTTCGTCAACCTTGTGCCGGAGTGGCGCGGAAAAGACATCAGGCTGGCCATGCTGAGATGGTGCGAATCCCGACTCAGGGAAATCAGCAACCAGCACCCCGAGGATGCAAAGAAGGAACTCTTCCAATGGGCAATGGAAAAGGAAGTTGGATGGCGCGGAATTCTGGAATCGGAAGGTTACAAGATTATTCGTTATGGTTTCAGAATGGTCCGGCCAGACCTTGAAAATATTCCTGACTGCCCCTTGCCTGAAGGCCTGGAAATTCGGCCGGTAAAGCCTGAACATTACAGGAAAATATGGGATGCTGATCAGTTGGCTGCAGATGATGGTTGGTTGAAGGTCAAGGCCGAGGAAGAATGGTATCAGAATTGGCTCAATCACAGGCTGTATCAACCTGATATCTGGCAGGTGGCCTGGGATGGTGATAAGGTCGCCGGTGCAGTTCAGAATTATATCGACCACGAGGAGAACACCAAGTACAACCGGAAGCGCGGTTGGACCGAGAACATCCATGTGGCCCGGGAGTGGCGTGGGAAGGGTCTTGCTCAGGCCCTAATTGCCAGGAGTTTCCGGATATTGAAGGACAATGGCATGGAGGAAGCTGCACTGGGTGTGGATGCGGAAAATCCCACCGGTGCGCTGCATCTTTACAAGAAGATGGGGTTCGAGGAATACAAGAAATTTTACACCTATTGCAAATCGCTTTGACGGATCGGCCAGGATATTATTCTAAATTCAGTTAATACTAATCCCAGAGACCGGTATCCCGCGTTTTCAATCCTATGCCCGGGAGAACTGCCTGAGGAAGACCGCGATCATAAGAATCATTATGACGATGGGCATCACCACCATGGGCCAGAAATAATAGGGGATGCCAGGGGACCACATGTACGTGGAGCCGAAGAACCCGAAGAACAGGAAAAAACCCATCCTGCCCTTTCTGAGCATGCTGATACCGGCCATGATGTAAAGTATGCCGAATGCCAGGAATATCAGTGCGAACAGGATGGGGATTTCGACCAAATCGAATGCGGCCGTCAGGGACGCCATGACTATGCAATATGCCCCGAAGCCCAACGATGTCCAACCGGTCAGTTTGTAAAGAGTGTCTTGCATCATACCGTATCCTGCTCGGATATTCCCGCGCGGGATATAATCATTCTTCATCCGGGATGGTGCCTGATACAATGTTGCAATGGCAACCGTAAACTACCAGCCCCTAAAGAATCTGGCGTTTCTAACTGGGCTGGTAGTTTACTGCTTATGCCGATTCATCTCAGCCCCTCAGGGCTGGGCTTTCTCGGCATTTATGCAGTAATTTCGGAACCCCTACTTGCTCCAGTGGAATAGATCGTATTCCCTCAGAAATTCATGGTCCAGATGGTCCTCAGGTATGTATTCCTTGATTGCCTTTTTCTTGTCCTCGGATGACTCCCGGTGGCTCTTGTGGTGCCCGAATTTTTGAACGCGGAATATCTCGGATTTGCTCGCTTTGATATGTTTATCGATTGATATCCTGTACTTCTCCATGTCATTCGGTTCCACATTTCCGGTCAGGAAAAAATATGTATTCTTGCCATCCAGTCTATGGGTCTTTGAGATCCATGCCACATGGAATGGCGTGTTTTCCTCAATTCCTTTCATGAGCTCCTTCAGTTCGGACTCGTCGAATTCCTCGACATCCGGTAAGCGGGTCAAACCGATGTATCTGTGTTTCCCACCCATAATATTCGACAGGAGTTCTCCCCTGAACCTCTTGAAATGATAACAGTGTGAATAGCTTTTCACATTGGATAGCTTCTGGTTGCAGAATTCATACATCCCCTTCGGGTCTATGTTGTGCCTCACAAATGTCCAGTATTCGTTTTTTTCGGCAATCTTGCCGGAAAACAACGGTTCGAGCTTGCCATGTTCGGTCAGGCTCTCATCGACCAAGTTCATGAAGTCGTCATACGAAGGCATCTCCGATTCATCAAAGGCGATGTCGATCATTCCGTAGTTCCATTGTTCTTTTGGCATATATTTTCACCCTGTGCGTATATGATTATATATATAAATCGCTGCCACCAAACAATATTTTTATGTTAAATTATTCTAATATTATATTCCTTTTTCTGATTGGAACATCCATTTCCTCAGTAGGCAGTTCCAGGGGGTTCAGCTGACCCTATTCACTATCATCCAGTACACATAAAGTTCCATGTCAATCTGCCGCTTCTGAGGGAACTTATCCTTCATTATGCGCTGGAACACTTTCCCGTGATTCATCTCCTTTCGATGAGCGATTTCATGATACACCACATATTGGATAAGATGCTCGGGCAGATTGCGCATGAGTGTGTTGAAGTTCAAATTTCCGTCAGTGCCGCAGCTGGCCCATTTGTCGGCGGTCTTCTTGAAATGTATCTTGTAAAATTCGACGCCGAGTTCTTTGGCACATTCCTCGGCCAGTTTCCAGACGAGATTGCGAAACTCCGGCTGTGTTCTCCCGCTCATTTTTCGTGTACTGGCCGCCCTGAGCGCCGCCTGAACGTTTGCATGGATGTGGCTTATCCACTCGGAATGAACGCGTACAACTTCATCGGGATTGTCCCCTTTCGGCAAAATGATAGTCATCTGTCCGGGTTCAAATTCCACTGCCGGTTCCTTCACTTTGCGGAACTCCAGATGATAATGATGGTCAGGGCCGACTTTCAGTTCAGGTGACATGCATCACCCCAATGTTCGGTTGTGGGATATAATCCCTTCTATCGTCAAAGATTCATCTTCGAGGAATAATCGGTCTGGCATTGGCGGAATAATCCACTACTCAATTAATTTGAATTTGTATCCGTAGTGGATTATTCCGGATTTCCCTTCCTCGCCCAGCTTCCTGAAAACCGTTTCGACTTCGGAACCGATTTTCACGCATTCACCGTTGCAATCCACAATCTGGCCGGTGATGCGCGCGCCTTCCTCCAGTTCGATTATGGCCATGGTGTAGGGTATCTGCATCTGGAATTCAGGAAGTCCTTCATGCACCGTGGTGTGGCTGACGACACTGCCCTTTCCGGTGAGCTGGATTTTCTCCATCTTTCCCATGCTGGCCCTTCTGCATTTCGGGCACATGTCCCTTGGCGGGAAATAGACCTTCTGGCACTTGCCGCATTTGTGGCCTATCATGTTGTATCTGGCCTGGTTCTCTCTCCAGAATCTTGCTTCCGGCATCTCAGCACCTCCCCAGAAGATGGACTATGGCACTTGAACCTGTCCCGCCGATGTTGTGGAGCAGCGCGATTTCCGCCTTGCTCACCTGGCGCTGGCCTGCTTCCCCGCGCAACTGAGTAACGGCTTCGATTGCCTGCGATACGCCCGAAGCTCCGACAGGATAACCCTTGGCCTTGAGCCCGCCGGATGTGTTAATCGATATTTTGGAATTCAATGCGGTCGAACCGTCTTCCGTAACTTTTCCGCCCTGGCCCTTCTTGAAGAATCCCAGATCCTCGATTGCCATTATCTCCGAAATCGTCGTGCAATCATGAACTTCAGCCAGGTTCACGTCCTTCGGCTGGATGCCCGCGTATTTGAACGCCTTCTTTCCCGCGACAACAGTTGCGTCCATCCTTGTTATGGACTTTCTGTCATGCAGTGCCATGTAATCGCCAGCCTGGCCGCAGCTCAGTATTTTTATTGGTGTGTCTGAATATTTATGTGCAATATCCAGCGGCGCAAGTATCACGGCGGCCGCGCCGTCGGACAGCGGCGCGAAGTCGAACGTGCCCAACGGTGACGCGACCATGGGCGCTCTCAGTACCGCCTCGAGCTTTATGGGGCTTCTGAATTGTGCGTGGGGGTTCATTGACCCGTTGAGGTGGTTCTTCACCGCCACGGAAGCCAGCTGCTCTTTTGTTGTCCCAAATTCGTTCATGTGGCGCCTGGCCATCATGGCGTAAAGGCTTCCCAGCGTGGCGCCAAATACTGCTTCCCATTCCTGGTCCGCGGTCTTGGCCATTATCTCGTTGGCGGCATCGTCGCCGACGTCCGTCATCTTCTCTGCGCCGCCGACCACAACAATGTCATGGACTCCGGAAGCAACGGCCATGTAACCCTGAGATAGCGCCAAACCGCCGGAGGCGCTTGCCGCTTCAATTCTTATGGCCGGGATGTTTTTCTCCGCCATTCCGGAATAATCCGCGATAAGGGGCGCGATATGCTCCTGGTCTATGAGTTGACCGGCGGACATGTTGCCCAGGAATATTGCATCAATTTCATTTCCCGAGATGCCGGCGTCCCCCATGGCCTTGAAGCCCGCCTCGATGCCCAGGTCCCTCAGGGAGCGTTCCCAGAGTTCGCCGAACTTGGTCTCTCCGATGCCGATGATTGCCACTTCTCTCATGCAATCCCTCCCATGCGTATTTTGCCACGGAACTTCGCGTAAGTGGCATAATCCAGCAATTGGTAATCGTTCACCATTTCGGAAAGCGGTTTCCAGCCTTTCTTCCTGAGCTTCTTGATTCTGTTTGTAACGGTGATGTCGAAACCGTCGGAACCTGCGCCCGAGCCGTACGATATGACGAATATCCTGTCTCCCGGTTCGGAGTGGTCCAGCACATTGGTGAGGGCCAGCGGTACGGCTCCGGAGTAAGTGTTTCCGATTACCGGTGTCAGAAGCCCGTGCTCCAATTGTCCGTCGGAGAAACCCATTGCCTTTCCCACCCTGAGCGGAAATTTTCCGTTCGGCTGATGGAATATCGCGTGGGCATAATCTTCCGGTTTGGTGCCCATCTTTTCGAAAAGCATCTGGGCGCAGGAATTGATATGCTTGAAGTAGGCCGGTGTTCCTGTGAAGCGCCCGCCGTGTCTGGGGTACAGCTGTCCTTCCCTCCGCCAGAAGTCCGGGGTGTCTGTTGTGAATGAAAGCGTGGTGTTGATTTCGGCCATCAGGTTCTTCTTCCCGATGAGGAAAGCCGCACCGCCTGCGGATGCCGAGTATTCCAGTGCATCCCCGGGCGCACCCTGGGAAGTATCCGCACCTATGGCCATGCCGTATTTTATCATGTCACTGGCCACCAGACCCATGCATATCTGAATGCCTGCGGTTCCAGCTTTGCAGGCGAATTCCAGGTCCGCGGCTGTCATTCTCGGAGCCGCGCCTATTGCTTCCGCAACGATGGTTGCGGACGGTTTCACAGCATATGGATGCGATTCCGAGCCGACGTAAACCGCGCCGATGTCCTCCGGGTCGGTGTTGCAGCAGCGCATGGCCTTCCTGGCCGCTTCAACCGAGATGGTGATTACATCCTCATCCGGGCTGGGTACCGATTTCCTGATGATGCCGAGGCTCTTTCCCCTGGCTGTTCCGTCGATGCCCCAGACCGCGCCTATTGCGCCGGCCTCAATGCGGTAATGCGGTACATATCCGCCGTAGCTTACGATTCCTACCTTGTCCATCATATCCCATCCTTGCCGCTGAAAATTTCGGCATTGCTTAAAAAGGTATTGCCAGGGAGTTCGGCGATTGCCTATTTATTAATCATCTCGGCCCGAAATCAATTACCGCGCATGGATGCATGCACTGCCCGCATCCGGTGCACTTCTCCGGGTCAATATCGACCCTGTAGCCGTCCATCTCCAGAGCGCCAAACTCGCAAAGCGAGATGCATATTCCGCAGCCCACGCAGTGGAGTGCTTTCATGCGAACCTCCCGGGCATCTTGAGATACATTGGAGAATCTCTCCAGGCGCTTGTTTTCTTCCTCGGATAGCTCGCTGGCCGAAGCCTCGGGATCCTTCTCCAGGGCTATGGAAATGCCCTTCTGCTCCATGTAATCCGCCATGCCCTTCGGGAGCTTCTTCCACCGCCACAGTCCGAGTTCCAGCCATTCTTCCGGGAGGTTCTTTCCTGCGGCAAAATCCTTCAATGCCGTTTGCCATCTCTCATTCTGGGCCGAATATTTCTCAACGTCCTCAAACTCGCCCATATCGGTTGCCGGGCAGAGCCAGCATCCTATCCTCTCAAGGCCGCGCTCGTACAGCGGGTTGTATTCTCCGCTCTGCTGGAATATGTACAGCCAAACTAGAAGCGCCGGCCAATTCTGGATTGGGCTCGCGCCTATCTGTCCGGGAACCCAGGGATTGTGCCAGACATTTCCCTTCTCGTATCTCTGGCTGGATTCGTACTGGCGCTGGCCGATGAAGCTCAAAACACCGTTCGGAAAATTCTTCCTGATGAGATTGGCCATTGGCCCCAATTTGCAGGTTTTGCAGCACCAGCGGAAATCTTTCGCCGGCGGCCCGAAATGCTCCAGTGCGCGCCAGAACGCGTCTCCCGCATCTTCGATTATCAGCTCAAGGCCGTATTTCTCTGCGGTCCTGAGGACGTTGGCCACTGTCTCCGGAAACTCAAGACCTGTATCCGTGAAAATGAGCTTCGGCTTGAATCCCGCTTCCAGAACCAGCAGCAGCGTGGCCAGACTGTCCTTTCCCCCCGATACAGATACGGCGACTGGCAATTCGGAAAATCGGTTTGCTGTGATCCTGATATGTCCCCTGGAATTCTTGCGCTTCTTCTCCAGCTTCTTCTCATTGGCCCTCACGGCATCCTGCCATGTCTGGCCGCCAGGTAATTCCTCATTCTCCGGAACTTCCTTGTACCATCTGGATTTTATGGCCGCATCCCTCTCGGATTCAACCATCTGGGTGCCGGTCATCCGCGCCCTTCCGGTGGATATGGCCTCCCTGGAATTTGAAAGAACTATTATTTCACCGCCGACGCGGATGTCCGGGTCGGCGGTGATTATTCCGACGGCCATCGAGCTGGCGCCCTTGCGGATGTACGGTATTGCCCCTTCATCAATTATCGCCCAGTTCTTCGTGGCAATCTTGGCGATTCTTCTGGCCCCCTCAATCCGACATATGAAATGCCACCCGGTTCCGGGTTCAAAAATATGGCTGCCGAGAACAATACCGTTCATGGCGACCTCGTCCATTATGTCCACGGCGGGGCTCTTGTTCAGGACAACGAGATGTCCGTTCGGAATCATGGCGATGCCTGTCCCGGGGCCGTAATTCGCATCAATAGTCTTGCGTATTCTGGCTATGTCATGGGGAAACGCCGGTCGATAATCGCCGGGCGGGGTTATCTCCACTGGCTGGCTCTGAGAGCCGCACTTACCGCATTTCTCCAGCTCCACCAGTGGGACATTGCAGGACATGCACCATTTCAGACCTATCCGGCCCAATCTTACAGCACCCATTCAAAGCACCTGGCTCACGCTATGGTATAAATCTTTTCATATTTGAAAAGTTGCTCTATTAGTAAGTATTCAGCGAAATGAAGGTGTAACTATTGTACATTGCCAAATCGGGAATCGGGAATTTGTTTGGTTATTGAAACCTCGGGAATCCTGTTTGGTTATTGAAGCATTGGGAATCGGTAACAAGTTCAATGGCTGTTTTCGACAGCCATTCCGTACGATTCCCGATTCCCCAAATACAAATACCCTATGGGGCAAACTTCAGGAGACTGAACTCTTACCTCGATTATTCAGATTCGATTCTCGGAGCCAGCAGATAAACGACCGCGCCCTTCTCGTTGGCGATGGAGAATTCCAGCTTGACAGGGTAATCGCTGCCCATGTGCATCGTAACGACGCTGGCAGTGCTTATTGTCTTGAATATGCTGGAGAAGTAATCCAACGGAAACAAACTTCTTGTCTCCTCCTTGCACTTCAGTTCCTCCAGGAGGTCCTTGCCGAGTTTCAGATTTACTGAATCGGTATCCCCTTCGGATATCATCTCGAAACCTTCCGGATTCGCAACAAGCGCGATATGATCCGAGACGCTCTCGCTGGCCCTTATTCCCTGGCGTATTTCGTCCGTTTTGACGACAATCTTCACGGGCAAATTGAGATTCGGAACTTTCGGCTCTGACATGCCGGTGGTGTCCACCAGGCTCATCTTTCTTGTGATGTTTCCGACCTTGAAAACAAGCCTGTTCCTCTCTTCGTCATGCTCCATATAAATCATGTCGCCGGGTTTGGCCAGCCTGAGAACTTCCTTTATCTTGTCCATGTCCACGCCCAGAGCAACATCGTCGGCTTTGTATTCCTCAAAACCACCCTTGCTGAGAGTGAGGTCAATCATTGCAACGTGGGCAGGGTCAACAGCCTTTATGCTGATGCCTGTCTTGGTTGCGGTAATCTTTGTTTCATCCACCGTGGTTGACACTACATCAACCACTTCTTTAAGCACTTCCGGTCTAACTTTCGCCTTGAACATAAAGGCCCCCCTTATTCTATGCCCCAAATCAATAATGGCATATATAAATTGTGGGTCGGAGTAAGTGGTCAGTCTTCAAAAGTTATTATTCAGTAATAACAGATGAAATAATCTGGCTGGCTGTTGTAATCAATCCCTGTATCAGTTATATCAAAATCCCATAATTTATTGTTAGAGTCTTCTGTCGCAATATAGGGGAACTTGGGGATGCGGACCACTTACCGTTGTAAGAGGCTTCACAACAGTGACCTCTTACGTCGCATGTTAAAAATAATTTCAAGGAGCATTCATACACACACCTAGCGGAGATATTCCCAATATTCAACACAGCGGCCATATGTTGCCGAATTGCTCGCATTGCCAAGAATTTATATTTGACATGTCAAGATTGATTATATATACGGTCGTGGAGAATTACTTCATGAGGACGTGAGAAAATGGATGACGAAATTTGTAAGCCAGGTGAAATGTCGATGGGAAAGAAAGCCGTCATTGCAACGATTTTGATCGTCATTGTGGTTGTGATTGCCGGAACGCTCTATTCTATGGTATTGATACCTCCTTCTGGTTCATCTGGCCCGACTCCTTTGGGTATACTTCAGGAGGGTAAGTCCTTAAATCCTCTGACATAATTACACACCATTGGTTATTGATGAAATCAAGTTGTACAATGCTTCGGATGTTGAACTCGCAGAATATTCAACCAATTCAGGTTGGCAATTTGTAAATGGTTCTGATGCAAACAGTTTGATTTACACAGTGGGTGTGAAGATAGTACTGTATCGTCTCGAGGGGATAAATCTGGGTGATATAATCATAATTTCTTCATCGTCAGATGATTTCGGTACGACCAGTTATACTATTCCCTAAATCTTGAGGTGAGAAAATGCAAGACGAAATCCCGATTCCCTCCAAATATCCCACAGGATTTTGGATACAGCTAACCTTTATTCCCGATTCCCTATTCCCCATCGATGAAATCCGTCTGCACCCTTGAACTTGAGTTCCCTGACGAGGCCACCGCCACAAACATAGCCAAGGCCCTGGAACTGGACAATGCCGGATATGTGGAGACCCGGGTTGAGGGAAACGTCATCCATGTTTCCGCAGAGGCGGACAATGTCATGACCCTGCGGAACACTATTGATGATTTTCTGGCATGCGCAACTGTGGCGCTGAAGAGTTTGGAAGGGTCGTCCTGATCTCCAGGTGTATGGTTCTACTCAGCAGTCCGCAAACTTTAAGAATGTCGATATTCTCACCCGAGAATATCCAAAGTATGGATAGGTGAGAATATGAACAAAATCACATGGATAATAATAGCAGTAGTTGCGGCTGTTTTGCTCGTTGCGGCGCTTGGTTTGAGCATGAATGACGACGGTGCAAAAGACCCGGAGTATGTGCTCTCGGCCAACATCAACGGTTCGGATTACACGTACGCAGAGATGATGGACGAATTCGGAACGAAGACCGTTGACGGCAAGGAGGGCGTTTCCCTCAGCGCAATGGTCAATGACACAGCCCTGGCCAACCCGGAAACATGGACCTATGTCATCAAAGCGGATGATGGTTATGCAATGGCAGTCAACTGGACAGTCATGCAGAACGGCATCGTGACCCTGGTGGAAGAGACGGACGAGGACACCGGTAACGAGACGGCTTACCTGATGACCGTTTTCCCTGACATGCCGTCTGGCTACAAAGTGAAGAACTTCGCCACCGTGATCAAGGCCCAACTCACACCCGTGGTCCTGAACGGTCTGGAGTACTACCTGGATTACATGCCCAAGAGGGTCGAGGAAAAGACCGTGGCATACAACGACACTTACTCGGCAACAGGCTGGTCCCTGAGCGACATGGTGAATTACACCGGACTTGCCAATCCCGCGTCCCACAATTACACGATATACGGCGATGACGGCTACAACAAGACTGTCACCTGGGATGCAATGATGGATGGCGTTCTGATAGATGACACAGTCAAAACCGTTTTCTCGGAGGACTCCGGATTCGGCAAGACCAAATACATGATAAAATACGTCGTTACAATAGTGGTCGAATAAACAGTTCAATGACAGGCATCAGCCGTTTCTCTTGGCCAGATGCCTGTCCAACCTTTCATTTTCCTTTTCGAATGTATCAAGGATCTCGAGCCCCAGCGCCGTGAGCCTGGAACTTCCCCCGCTCCTGCCGCCCCTGGCTGTCTCGACTACCGGACCGCCCAGTGCGTCCGATATCTCGCGAATTTCGGACCATGCATGGCTGTATGACATTCCCATGGACTCCGCGGCCCTGGCTAACGAACCTGTATCCTTGATCTTCCGGAGAATCTCGGCCCTGCCCACGCCCAGGATGAATTTGGAGTCTTTCTCCAACCAGAGTTTGGCCTTGATTTCAATCATTTCCGACGCCGTCCCGCACTTTCACAGCGATTCCCCTCCTGAAGGCCAGCATCTCTTCCCTGGTCATCATTGCCTGACCGATGGCGCAGAGTTCGTCCGATTCGTTGACTATGATAACCTCGTCCCTGGGAATGATGCCCGGGTCTGCGTCCACGATGAAACCGCAGAACACGTTCCTGCCCAGGCGGTTGAATTCAGCTGAATCGGCATTCACTATTACCCTAAGTTTCGGAGACGGGAACGCCTTCAGAAGCATCCGGCCGCCTGCAGGTTTCAGCGAGAAGAATCCGTCTCCAGCCCTCATGGAAAGGACGTGATTGCCGTTCACCTGCACGTTCCTTATCCTGTCGGTGTTGCTGGACAGGACAAGTTTCACTTTTCCGTCCAGAAGTGCGTTTCCAGCGCCCTTTCCGAACTGGATATCTGCGACGGCTTTCACCCTCATGAGGTTCATATCCGGCAGCGACCCGGACCTCGGCGGAAGCCCTTCCAGGGTCTCGATGCCGTTCCAGATTCTGAGCGGCGACGGGAACTTGCCAGCATCTCTGAACTGTGCCAGCACCTTCTCCTTTTCTCCGATGATGTCCTGTCCGGGGAATTCCGGAACAACGGATTGCGATATGGGGTACATCTCATCCAGTTCCAGCGGCACCGGGCAAAACAGGGCGTCGGCCCAGAAATGTGCGTCTGAGATTTTGAGCGCGTTTGCAATGGGCTCGGCGAAGGTCCTTGAGTATGGCTTTGTTGCGTCGGGCAGCAATATCTCCGCGCTGCTGTTCGGCGGTTCGTACCGCTCCAGGATGCGCTTTCTCAGCCTGGTGACCGTCGGCCGGTGGTAAGATTCCCTGGAGGTGTAGAGGTACGCGAGTGTCCGGGAGAGCGGCTCGTGCCTCTCCAGAAATTCCGTGTGATTGGCCATGCATCTCAGCCCGTCCAGGAGCGTGGGGTGCGAGCGGCATCTGGTCTCGGCCAGTTCCCATAGTCTTCCTTCATGAATTGCCTGCTTGATGCTTCGCAATTCAGAAAAAGAAACATGAAGATTGTGCAGGGCCAGAAGTTTGTCCTTCGAGGGACTGTTCCTTAGTTCATCAGCAGTATGAGTCGAGCAGACCTGGCAGTGGCAGGGTAATTCCCGCATCTCCGCCAGGAATCTTGTTCCGTCGGAGAACATCATCCGGCCTTCCCTGGCGAACTTCGCGTAGGCCGAGGAATCGAACATGTCGCAGCCCATCAATGTGGCCAGGGCGAAAAGCATGGGGTGCCCTGCGCCGAACAGGTGAACCGGTTTGGATGGGTCCAGGAACTTTTTTGCGCTCAGGGTCGCATTCACCAGCGTGGAATACATCTGCCTCTCCATCATGGGAACGACGCCCCCGACCGGGAAAACGTCGCAGTCCAGCTTCGACATTTCCCTTGCCGCGTGTTCTCTCAGTTCGGGGAATCTGCCGCCCTGGATTGGTCCGGCCAGCATCATGTTTCCCTTGTTCTCGGCGGACATTTTTGTTCTGGTAATTGTCTCTGTTAGGTCATTCTGAACCTTCTCGTATCCGTCGTCCGGTTCCGAAAAGAGGTCCAGCACGGTCCCGATATCGGAACCTATGGTCTTCTGGAATTCGATTATCTCGAGAGGTTTCAATTCAATCTTGCCGTAAACATGGGCCTGGAACGTGCCCGAGTCAGTCATTATCGGCCCGTCAAATCCCACGAGATGATGAAGTCCTTTCTCCAGGGCAATGTCCCTGAGATTGTCGCTCTTCCGGATTATGTAAGAGTTGGTGATCATGGCCTGCATGCCGACCTTTTCCCGCATCTCGGCCGGGGATACAGTAATTTGATTGGGATTTATCACTGGCAGTAGCGTCGGCGTCTCGATATCTCCGTGGGCGGTTCTGAGAATCCCGATTCTTGCCAGGCCATCCCGGTCTTTCAGCTCGAACATTGTAACGCGGTATTATCGAACCCATATTAATATTTGGTAAGCTCGTCGCATTTCATGAATTCCCTGAGAAGTGTGGTGGCGTAGCAGCCCTTGTTGAGCCGGAATCCGAATCGGACAGCGTTTTCTTCCCTGGCCATGGTGAAGTCCCTGCACGGGGCGAGTATCTCTCTTCTGGTGCCGTAGGAGCCGAGCTTTTCATACTCCGAAAGAATGAAATCCTTTTTCTTGACCCCTTCCTGCTCGACAATCATTGCCTCTATCTCGCCCTGCTCCCCGCCGGCGAACTCCGAATCCATGCCGTAGAGTGTGGCGCTGACGAAGGCCTTGCCCTGTTTTGCCAAGTCCGTTAGTCGGGGAATATTTCTGGCATCCGCCACGACCCAGTTCTCGTGGTCAGGCAAGCCATTTTTATCCATCTTCAGGATAAAATCGCCCTCCACCGGTTCATTGAACGGAATGCCTCTTCTCATCCTCTCGCTGAGCATCCTGTTGAAAAGGTGTGACTGGTAAGCATGGATGAACATCATCATGAGATTCTGGGGCAGCTGGCCAAGCGCGCCGATGAAATCATCCGGATTATTGACCAGGTGATTCATGATGGCCTTCTCGAAGCTCAACTCGTCCGGGAAATCATGGAGTGCCTGGGGGATGTTGCCGGAGAGAGCCAGCGCCATTCTCGCTTTTCTGGTCTCCTCATGTTCATAGAGGCTGTGATGGCACAGGTAGGCCATGACTGCCTGTTCCGGTTCCTTTCTGGTCATGTGCTTGCCGATGGTGTGGGTTATGGGCCTCACCGCGCCGAATCTCTGGACGCCGAAGTAATTCGGAAATCCGCCCAGGGCATCCAGCTGGCTCTTCACAGATTCGCATATTGAAATGGTGCTTTCAATGTCCGTATCCATATCTTTCAGCAGTATGTCGAACTTGTTTCCCAGGAGGTCACCCATGCCTATTTTGGAATTCGTGGGGTAAAGGCGCAGGAATTCAACGTCTGTGATGAACATGTTTTTCACTTCGTTTATGGGTGAGCCGAAAACGAATAGCTGGGTCGTGACCGCTCTCTTGTCCTTTGTGCCGGCGAACATTATCTTCTTCCGACTACACCTCAGTCTCCTGGCAAACTCCCTTATCAGTCGGTTTGTTTCCCAGTATCTGGCACGGACGATTGCGGCGGTGTGAACGCCGTTCGGGTCCTCTTTTGGAAGTACCGATAATTCCTCCACAACAAAATCCTCCGGCTCGGCACGCAATCTGCCGCCGATGCCCGCATCGGGCGTGAAAAAACATTCAAGGCCGATAAGACGTTCGGCTTCTCCCGCATCTTTGATTGTCATGTGGGGCGGTATTATCCTTATGACTCAGAATTCCTTCTCGAATCCGGCTTTGAGGTCGGTGAACGTTTCGATAATGTTCTTGGAGGCCCTCTTGATGGCTGTTTCCGGCTTGCCGGACTTCGTCTTGACGTGAAGAACGGGCTTGTCCAGCTCCGGGTGACCTATCTTGTACTCCGCGACGTCCACAGTCTTGTCCCTTATGAGAACCTCAACCAGGGGGTGAAGAAGGGTCATGTCGGTGATATCCATCTCGACATATATTTCCTTGTCAGACCTTTCCAGGATGTTTATTTTCATGGTAATTCCTCTTTCGATTATTGTGATATTACCGCGGATAACTGCTGCTTGTCTTTAAAGGTTTTCATTAATTTTATATTATCAGGCGCCCTTTTCCGTGCATGGCGTCCCTGCATCCGTTCTCCCCCGTGGTCATAAGGAAGGCGTTTCCGGCCCTGGTGCTCATACTATTCATATTCGTATCGCTGCTCTTTCTCATACGTTACACAGGTGCGTTCTATCTGGTAATCCTGCTGTGGATTGTCATTCCTGTAATGTTCGTGAAAGCCCACGGTCGCCTGAAGGATTTTCTGGCCAGGAAGAAATGAAATTCACTAAACATGCTTTGCCTGGATGCCGCGACCTTGAGGTCTGCGGATGAAAGGCGATATATCGCCCGTTCGGCCATACTGCTAAATGGCCTCAAGGCGATGAAAAATATTTCAAAGCAAATGTCAGAAGGCGAAGATTGTTTAGTTAAAGGGCTCCCCGGGCCCCTATCTGTTGCTGGCAAATGTGAAATAAACTGAGTGACAAGTGTCTCAATCAATGAATAATCGTCATTCAGTGTGAAACGGTTAGGATGCCCCCGGCTTTAGCCGTGGGGTGCCCTCACTAAGCTCTACCATCTTCCAGTAAAACAGTCTTCTTTTCATTTATCATGTTGACCTTCCATGTTCCGGTGGCAGCCCAGGCCAGGGCCAATGCCGCGCTCAGGTAATTGCTCAGTCCCATGCCCACCCATATGCCTGAAACGCCCCAGCCCAACAGGATTGCCAGGATGAATGAGAATGGGACTCTCATGCCCCATAATCGGACCAATCCCATGAGCAGAGTGGGAACCGTGTGGCCGGATGCCTGATATGCCGATTGAACGCTGCTGAATATACCGAATCCCATGATGGAAAATCCAAATGCCAGCACGAATTTAGAACTGGCGGAAATAACATTGGGGTCATCCGAGAATATCCCGAATGCCTGCTCGCTGAAGGCAAAGAGAACTGTAGAGCAAACCAGAAGGAACCCGGTGGTTATCAGTATTGACGTCCGAAGAACCTTTCCAGCCCTGTCCAGGTTCTCGGCACCCAGGCTTTGTCCCATCATGGTGACCGCGGCGCCGGTTATGCCTCCCGTTACGATGAACAGCAGGTTTACGATTCTGGTTCCGATCCCGTACGTTGCCAGGCTGACGGTGCCGAAGCCGGCGACCAATCCCATCATTATGACAAAGCCAATAGCGACCATGGACTGCCCCAATGATGCAGGAAGACCGATCTTAAAAATCTGCTTAATCTTCTGGGCCTCCATCTTCATGTGCTCCAGTCCGATAGTGAGTGTATTCTTTCCCCGGAACAGCAGATATATACATGCGGCGGCGGCAACGCCCCTGGCAAAGAGCGTGGCCACCGCGGCTCCGGCGACGCCCAGGGCCGGGAATGGCCCGATGCCCGCGATAAGGAACGGGTCCAGGACAAGATTGATCACCACACTCACCCCCGCTATGAGCATCGGCGTCCGTGTGTCACCCCAGCCCCTCAATATGGATGAATATGTCATGATTATGAACATGAACGGAATCGATGAGAATATTATCTTGACATAGGGGGAGGACCTGACAATAACCTCATCCGGCGCGCCCATAAAATTCAGTAATGTGTCTGTAACCAGTATTCCGACGATTGAAGTAATAATAGATACCAGAAGCAGCAGGGTGAATACCTGTCCGGCAGATTTCTTCACCTCTTCTGTATCCTTCACACCGGTGTACTGTGAGACCAGCGTTGTTCCCGCCACGGACATGCCGCCGGCAAAGGATATCAGGAAGAACACCAGGGGCCAGGATAGGCTCGTGGCGGCGATGCCCTCTGTCCCGATAAATTTTCCAAGCCAGTACATGTCCGCAACCGAATAAGCCATCTGAAATGCATTGGTGAGCATCAACGGCCATCCGAGCATGAACAGCGTTCGCGCTATCGGGCCGTGCAGGATGTCTTTCTGCATCTTTTCAGTATTTCCGCCAAATGCTTTCAGTGAATCTCTCCTTCGAATTAATCCCGATTCAGTGCTTATTATCGAGTATATATGATGTTATATAATCATTTGCACGTGTGTGCGAATGTGCATTGCCGTATTTTTGATACCATGATGGGTAAGTATTCAGTGAAATGAAGGGGTAACGATTGTAGATTTTAGATTTACGATTGTAGATTTACGACGGATTGACGACGTTGCATATTCCCTGCAAAAATCTAAAATCTAAGTTCTAAAATCTAAAATACGGACGGGCATTCTGCCAGCACACATCTAAAATCTAAAATCTAAAATACGGTTGGGCATTCTGCCAGCACACATCTAAAATCTAAAATCTAAGATCTAAAATTTCAGAAGACTGAACTCTTACATTGATGGCCTATCTATATTAACCGGTAATCCATTTGCCCTTTCATGAACTGGCGCCTGGTTGATTCTGACCTCTCGGAACCCGCATACACTGTTGCCGCGGACGAGGCCATGGCCCTTGCCCGCTCGAGGGATGAGGTACCTAACACTCTTCATTTTTACAGAAGGTCTTGCCCCACTGTATCCCTTGGATATTTTCAGAAGGTCTCTGACGCCGTTGATATGGATTTTTGCAGGAAGAACGGCATCAGGATTGTTCGAAGAGTAACTGGCGGAAGTACCATTTACACCGATGAGCATCATCTCATTTACGGACTCGCTTTGAATGTTGCATCCATCCCGTCAAAACGTGACGATGCGTTCAGGACGGTGTGCTCGGCCATTGTCCATGCGCTGGACGAACTCGGCATCCAATCTGTCTTCAAGCCGGTGAACGACATCCTGGTGAACGGAAGAAAGATATCCGGAAGCGCCCAGATGAGGCGCTGGGGAATAGTCCTGCAACATGGCACACTGATACTGAGGAACAGGCCGGGAATGATGCTGGGGGCCCTCAAAATGGACGTGGATAAGATACACTCCAGGGGCCGTGAACCGGCCGATTATGTCACATCTCTTGAAGAAGTGCTGGGTAAAGAACCGGACGTTCAGAAGGTGAAGGATGCCCTTGTCCGGGGTTTCGAGTCGGTTTTCGATATCAGGTTCAATAAGGACGCATTTTCAGAATCCGAGAATCGGGATATTCAAAATCTGATAGAAACGAGGTACGGTCTGGAAAATTGGACAATGAGACGGCCGTGATATCAGTTCTTTTTCCGGCTGCAAATGGCGTTGGTGTCTCCGTCCCAGAAAACCTCCCGGTCGGGGTTCTCTGCCTGGATCTTGGAAATCATTTCGATGACCTCTCGGAGGCTTATTTTATCGTCATTCCGGTCCACCTGAAGGTGAATTTTCTTTTCCATTCTTATTCTCCGTCTGTCTGTGTTGTGCCATGATTATAGTCGAACACTTAAAGTTTATGTATTTTGAATTCGTGTTCGGCATATAGATTACGAACGATTTAAGTATTGATTATTAGGTTCGTAACTATATAATCAATGACTGAATATAAATAACTTTCTGAACCGTTCTATACTCAGTCCAGCAGTCTTTTCTGCCCTGACATCGCCTGATGTTTGCTGATATTTTGACTTGCTTCCAGGCATCCCAGGTACTTACCATCCCTGTCCCTCAGAGCGAAGTATTCAATGAGCACCTTCTGCGGTTGCTTTTCGGGTCCTATGGGAAGGTCAATCCAGAAGCTTGCATTATCTCTCTTGCCTTCCTTCATCTCCCCGAGAATCAGCTCGACCTTGTCCAGGCTCTTCTTCGGGTGGCAGTTGTGTACGTCCTTTCCCACGACGCCTTCGGGTCTCTTGAATATCCTTGTTTCATGCCTGTTCCATGCAAGCACTTTATCGTCTGCATCCACCACTGAAAATTCCATTGGCAGTGTTTCCAGAACTGCCTGGAGTATATTTTCCGGTAATTTTCCAATCATGCTCTTGCCTCCAGAGCCAATCAACCACAGTCCTAATATACTTTCATGACAAATGCAAAATAAACAAATTATAAGAAAATTGAAAAGGAACGGCTGGCCCGAAAGCCAGCCGTATTAAGATGTTTATCTCTTCTTTCTCTTGTCGCCGGTCGGCTCTTCCTTGGTGCCGCTCTTCATGAAATATCTTATTCCGAGGAAGATTACAATCACCACGACAATGCCAATCGCGATAAGCCCCCATGTGACCATGGGTGACTGATTCACTGTGACCTTCTGAACACTGAAATCGTCTATCTTGTTGTCCCACCACTGGGAACTGTGTTCATCTGCACATGTGGCGTTGGCCCAGATTGAGAACTCGCCCGGCTTGTTCGGTGTCCAGGATATTGAGGCGGTCGTTGTGTTTCCGATGCCCAGGAAGGTCGTTGTGTGCGTTCCGATATCCTTGTCGGTCCCGTCCGGGTTCCTTATGTAGAATTTGGTCTGGATATTGGTGGCGTTGGCCTGTCCGTCGTTGGATATGTTCACCGATATGGTCATGGCCTTTCCCGATGTTCCGGGGCTGGAGCTGAACGTCAGCGTTCCCAGCTTCATGATGATGTTCGGTCTTGAAGCCAGGTTGACATACACCAGTGTTGTCTTGTTACCCGCGTTTCCGGCTTTGTCGGTTGCAGTGAGGGTTACATTGAAAGTGCCTACTTTTGCGAAGGTGTGGTTAACGATCATTCCGGTGTAGTTGGTGATTGCTCCGTCTGCATTGAATGTCCACTCGAATGTCAGGTTCTCAATGTCGTCATAGTTGTCGATGGTGGGTGAAGCATCGTACTGGTATGTGGTGTTCTCGATTACCTCTGTCACGACGATGGCGTCTTTGTTCTTTATGTTGAACTCAGCGGTCGGTGCGGATGTGTCCAGGACCCTTACAGTCCAGCTTGCAGCGGTACTCTCGCGTCCCACCACGTCAGTGGCAGTCATGTTCAGGGTGTATGTACCGGGGTTGCTGTAGGTGTGTGTGATGTTGTTGCTTCCTTCCTTGGTTACCGTTTCGTTGAACGAGTTTTCCTCGCCCCATGCCCAGTACCATTTTTCGATGATGCCTTTCCTGTCTCCGGATTTTATGTCATCGTAAGATGCTGCACCTTCGATGGTCTCGGTGTCCATGCTCTCTGCATCAGAGAACTTGACTCCGCTGAAGATTATCGGGAGGTCCTCGTTAACAGTCAAAACATTGCTTGCAAAGGTTATGTTCTCGGTATCGGTAATAATGGCGCTGATGCCTGCTACCGGGTTCTGGCTGTCCACGAAAACGGTGATGTTCCTGTATGATTTGTTGCCTCCGGTCTCCGTGATTACAAGTCTGGCGATGAGTTCGCCGTCAACTGCGGATGTGTAATTGTGCTTTACGGTGGTGCCGTATCCCATCTCGCTGTCTCCGAAGTCCCAGGTGAAGTTGGCCTTGGTTATGTCACCAATCTGGTCGTTGGACTCTGCGGCGCTGAATGTAACTTCGGTATTGGTGCTGCCTGACGGTCCCTTTGCCACAATCACAGTGTAGTTGTCATAGGTGCTGTTCAGGACGTAGTGGACGCCGGTCATTATCTTGGCCATTGCAGTTCCGTTCATGGACCGCTGGAGCATCATTGTGACCTCTTCCAGGTCGCCATCGTGGACCATGGGGTCGATGGTTATTGGGTCGTTGTATCCTGTAACCACTACATTGTTTGTCTCGGTGATGTTGCTGGTCATCTCGAACTGTGTCGGGTTCAGAGGCAGAATGATGTAGTTAACGTAATTCTTGTATTCTGTGTCGTATGTTGCGTTGAATCCGAGTTCGAATTTTGAGGAGTCTGGAGTTTCCAGTTCCTTGGCCAGTGTGTATGTGTAGCTGCTGTTGATGTAAATAGTTGTGTGCGCGGAAACTGGGCCCTCTGCGCCCTGAATGGTCACGTCATAGCTTGTTACATTGAGGTTGTAGATGGTGTTGTTGAGGGTAAGGAATTCCTTCGTGTCCCTCTTCTCTGCACCCTTTGCCTTGAGGTAGTTGGCCCATGCCTGAACTTCCGCAACGCTGAGGTCGCCGTTGTTCAATGAAAGGCCCACTGAGCCCATGCCGTATTTCCTGTCTGCGTTGAATCTTGTTGTGATGTTGTCGACTATGACGATGCTGTTCCTTGTTACGGTTATTGTGTTCCAGTCAACGAATGTGTAGGTTGTCTTGACCTCATCCATTGCGGACGGTTCCAGTCCGATTTCCTGGTATCTGTTGGCCACTATTGTGTCCGCGTTCTTGACAACGGACTGGTAGCCCTCTGAATCGACTGTCAGGAAAAAGCTGGATGCGTTGTAGACCATGAATTCGTAGTATCCGTTGGAGAGGGTGTTTGTGGCCTGAGTATACAGATAATTCTTACTGTATATGGTAACAGTTGCGTTGACCAACGGTTTGTCGTTGACTGTATCGTAAACGAAACCGCGGAGTGTGTGGACGTTGTTAATCATTGTCAGTTCCACATCCTGGTTGGCAATCGTTACTGTGATTCCGCCGATGGAGGCGTTGGTGAAGTAGTTCTCCTTCTTCACTTCGAGGACGAAAGTTGCGCCCGGATAGAAGGCTATGGTGTATGCACCGGTGACGTCATCGCTGGTCGCGTGCTTGACGTATTTGCCGTCCGTGCTGTGGAGGTAGAGGTCTGCACCGCCGATGGGTGTGACGCCATCGGTCTCGTAGATGATACCGCTGATTGTCTGAGTCTCGGCAGGAATCTTGTCCAGCTTCAGGTCCTTCCTGATAGACTTGTCCGTGGGCACTGTGAACCATTCCGGCAATGTGCTCTTGTAACCTGTCAGTGCGCCTTTTATCTGGAAGCTTCCGGGGTAGGCCAGCATTTCAAAGTATCCCACATCGTCGCTCACTGCGGTAATCCACTTGTCGTCTCCGGCAGAAATTGAAACGATTGCGCCGGAAAGTGTGTCGGAGGTTCCGTTCTCGAAGATGATGCCCCAGACTTTAATCGTGGGGGTTGGCACAATCTTTTCCAGGTACACGTTGCCGACGTTAGTGTTACCGTAATCGGCTATGGCAACGTTTTCCATGTTGTTATCATAATATCCGTTCTTCTTGAAATAGAGGTTGACGCTGTTCGTGTCAACCGGGACCGTGAACATACCGTTCACAGACATTACCTGGTCAATGACCGCGCCGGAGGTTCCGTTCTTGACGGTAACTTCGACATCATTAATTACGGTCGTTGCACCCAGTTCCTTGATGGTTCCGGAAACGGTTGGCAAAGGCTCAAGGAGCTGTATGCCGATGTCTGCTGTCTTGGTCGTCTCGTTGAATGTCACGTTGTACAACATTATGGTCTTAGTCCTGTAACCGGTTTTCTCGAAGGTCAGGTTGTAATCGCCACGTGTCACAACGGACAATGTGAATTTTCCATCGGTCAAGCTTGTCACGTTCTTGTTTACGGAAAGCGTAGTATTGGTTATTGTAACCTTAACGCCGCCCACGTTAGCGTCTGTCACGTCGTCCTTGAGTTGTCCAGTGACAGTGTAGGCTCCGGTAGCGTCTGTGCTTCCTGGGAGCATTATAATCCCTGTCGCAATCATTGCTATGACCATGAATATGGCCAATGTCTTTCCCATTACTTCGCTTTGCATGTGTATCACTTATCCATTTATGCTTCAGCTACCCTAAAATCAAGGGTCAGCACCCCCTCTTATAGGGGATTGGAAGCGCTGAAGCCGTCATCGTATATAATATTGATGGTCTCACGCCAGTAATATATTCTATTTAAGTATAATATCCAGAACTGCATTGAGAACTGCAATGGAGTCCCTGATTTTCAATTGTTCTCCGCCGTCCGAGGGCCAACTCCCATCCTGTTCCTGTGTGTCCAAAATAAGATACATGAGTCTCGTCCTGAGCGGTGCGTCCTTTCCGACGCCGCCTCGGTTCATGCAATCTAGGCACCATGCTACGCAGGAGATGTCCCAGTCGTTCAAGTCCACGCTTTCGAGATATGCCAGGGCCCTGGAAAATACCTTGTCATCTGCGAGTCCATTCTTCCCGAAAAGGGACAGGGCAATCCAGGTGGTGTGATAATATCCCTTGAACCTGCCATCGGCCTCTTGCTGGCTTTTCAGAAAAGCAAGGGTCTCGTTTGTCACGTTCCGGCCGGCCCTCTGCATCACATCCGCAATATCAGCAGTGATCCATATAGTCGTATCATCATCCCCGGGCATGTCCCAGAACGGCGGGTCCAGCGGCATGATTTTAGGATTTTCTTCCCAGGTGCCATTGTCCTTTCGCATGCCCTGAAAAAAATCAATTGCGCGCCCGGCCGGTTCCGAATCAACCAGGTTCAGCTCCAGAAGAACGTGCAATGCCATGGCCGTGTTGCTTAGGCAGCTGGGAAAACCCTTCCGGTCCCCGTACGGAAATCCGCCGTCCGGGTTCTGGATGCGCGAAAAACCGTCAATAATTTCGTCTGTGTTGAAATCCTCGCCCAGGGCGTGACTTAGCCTAGCCCTGTCAAGTTCGTTTCCGCGCATTCTCACGAATTCAATGGCTTTTTCCACATCCATCTTACTGGAACTCCCTGATGAGTTCCTCGGCCCTGTCTATGCGGACCTTCCTCTCCTTTATCAGGATGTGTACGATCTTGTCGATTAACTCGGGGGTTGCCTTGATGCCCAGTTTGTCGGCGGCCATTGCAACCACGTTTCTCGCGTGGAGCGACATGTGCCCCCTCTGAATACCCTCGGTGGCCAGAGCCCTGAGGGCTGCAATGTTCTGTGCCAGACCAACGGACGCAATGATTTCTCCAAGTTCGGCTGCAGTCTTGATGCCCAGTATCTTGACGCAGGCCTTTGCGGTGGGATGGACAGCCGTTGCGCCGCCTATCAGACCGACAGCCATGGGCAGTTCAATCTTTCCGACGATGTCCCCGTTCTCATTCTTCTCGTAATGGGTGAGAGGAGTGTAACCGCCCTGCTTCCAGGCTGCATATGCATGCGCACCGGCTTCTATGGCGCGGAAATCGTTGCCCGTGGCCAGTACCACGGCGTCAATGCCGTTCATGATGCCCTTGTTGTGGGTTGTGCACCTGAAAGGGTCTGCGGCCGCAAATGCATAGGCCTCCAGTATGCCGTTGACAACGTCCTCACCGCCCAGCGCCTCCTTGGAGAATACCGCTTCGGACCTGGCCAACCTGTGTATCGCCAGGTTGGAAATTATCCTGAGATATACCTTGCCCCCGGTTATTTCTTCCAGCTTGGGCGATATCGCTTCTGCCATGGTGTTGACTGCATTGGCGCCCATGGCGTCCAGGCAGTTGACCAGCAGATGGTTGATCAGCATGGTACCCTGTGACGTTTCTATGATTCTTATCTCCAGGTCCCTCGCCCCACCGCCCAGCTTCACCAGCATGGGATCCTTCGAATTTGCAAGTTCCAGGAGTTCACCCCTGTGCTCCTCAATGGCCCACTGGGCCTTCTCCGGGTCCTCTAAGTGGGTAAGCTGGATCTGCCCAATCATTATCGACTCGGACATGGACGCCTTGAAACCGCCCGATTCCCTGGCGATCTTTGCGGCGTTTGACGCAGCCGCTATGACTGAAGGTTCCTCGGTTGCCATGGGCACCAGGACATCCCTGTCGTTCACTTTGAAATTGGTGGCAATGCCCAGAGTAACGGGCATGGTTCCAATGACGTTCTCAACCATCCGGTCCGCCTTTTCCGGGTCCAGGGCACCGGTGTTTCCCAGTATTTTTATGTCCTCATCCAGAAGTCCGGCGAATTCCTGGACCTTCTTCAATCTCTCCTCTATGCTCATCTTATAAAATCCGCTGATGTTGGATGTACTCATGGTCTCACCTGTTCACGGCAATGGATATTCTGAAAGGATAAAAGGTAATGTCCTCGATTGTACCGCATAACTAATATACTTGATGTTGCATATATGTTCTTATGGCGAGACCACGAAGTGAAGTAAAAATTACGTGCCAGATTCCCACGTGCAAATATTATCTTAAAGAA
>Ga0180732_1000090_pt1 | contig 96255 bp, 92 predicted proteins | sample KR11_01MetaG_FD_148674 | JGI IMG/M metagenome (GOLD analysis project Ga0180732, IMG submission 148674) | Groundwater microbial communities from the Olkiluoto Island deep subsurface site, Finland - KR11_0.1 MetaG | ecosystem: Environmental > Aquatic > Deep subsurface > Groundwater | place... | reverse complement strand
CAGATCGGAAAACATTATTGTGCTGGCAAGTCATTAAGTTGTTAAAGAACTATGGGTATTTCTGACTTCAATTTACAGAAAAAAGGTTGCGTAATCAAATTTTGTAAAGTAGACATCAATAATTTGTGAATTAATTATGTTGTTTTGAGAGAAGAAAAAGGATTAAATAGGTTTTTATAATAGTTTTTGTGACTGGCTTAGCGTGGTTTTGAAAAATTATTAGTCAATTCCCACAGGATAAGTTCTGGTCGGCAGAGGAAACGGACACGTGGAGCAATAGCGCCTTCAAGGCCAAGTCCGCGAGAGATGTAGAGGGTCATGCCATTCACCAGATATCGCCCGGCTTCAAAAGTTTTGCCGTAGAGAGAACCGGTAAATAAGGCACCAAAAATAGGAAGACGAACCTGTCCGCCGTGGGTGTGGCCGGAGAGTTGGAGGTCAACACCTCGTTGGCTGGAATTTGGAGAAAGGTCGGGGGAATGGTAGAGCAATACATTTACGGCTTTATCTAGTGTCTGTTGATGATTAAGTAAATCTGATAAAGCTTTTTCATCCAGATCGGGATTGTGGGTGCAGGAGACACCCAGCAGCTTCATCAGACCGGATGGCGTTTCAAGCAAGATTGACTCATTATTCAGCCATTGAAGTGAAGTTGATGTTGAAAGGCGAGCAAAAAAGTCGGGGTCATCCACCGCGGGAGAACCGGTAACGCCATACACACCGAGCAGCGCCGAGAGTTGATTGAAAAAGGAAATGGCATCCGATTGGGCAGTGTAATCATTGAGATAAGAAAGGTTGAGCACATCCCCGGTAAAGAGGATTAAATCAGGCGACAATTGCTTAACCTTATCTATGATGGTCTTTTCTCGATGTGTGAGTCTTTCAATGTGAAGATCACTGATGTGCAAAATGCGAAGCGGCTGATCCCCGGTGAGCTTTGGGGATATATAAGTCTCGTGATGAACATCAACCCAGAAAGGCTCGATATAAAAGCCGTATATCACCATAAGGGTACCGGCGATTTCAAAGCCGAGGTTCCAACCGTTGGGCAGCCAGGCGAATGGCACGCGCAAACATGCCAACATCAGAGTGACCACTTTAGGCGGACCGAATGAGCGCCGGGTGGCGGGCAGCAGTGAGAGCAAAATATAATCCAGGAAAAAGAACATGGCCAAAAGGCCTGTTATCAGCGGAATGGAGTCATGAATCAAATAGTATGGCAATCCGCCGAGAAGAGCCAACAAGATCAAAAATATATACAAAACCAAGGGTGGAATGTTTTCTAATTTCTCCAGGGAGTGTAAAATTCGGTCAAACGGGTTGCCTGCACAGCCAGGGAAATAATTCGTTTTTGTAAAAGTTTGAGGTTTAAGGTTGATATTTTTTGTCATAAGACATAATAATACCGCCATGCGCACAGCATGGCGGTATGTTGGCCATTTTTATTTATCGTCAGGCAGCCAGCAGCACAGCACCAGTTCCTTGGCAGCCTTGACTTCATCCAGGCGGCCGATGGGGGTGTCGTGCGGGGCTTCTTTGAGTAATTCTGGCGTCTCGCGGGCTTCTTTGGCGATCGCAAGCATAGCCTCCGCGAAGGCGTCGAGAGATTGTTTGCTCTCGGTTTCGGTAGGCTCGATCATCAGCGCTTCATGTACAATAAGCGGAAAGTAATTGGTGGGCGGGTGGAATTTATAATCCATCAGACGTTTGGCAATATCCAGCGCATGGATGTCGGGGATATCAGGCCAGCAGCCCTCCACCACAAATTCGTGCATGCAGGTGCGTTTGTAAGGCAGATGGTAGACGTCACCCATTTTGGCGAGCAGGTAATTGGCGTTTAAGACTGCGTATTCAGACACCTTACGCAGGCCTTCCGGTCCGTGCATGCGGATGTAAGTGTAGGCGCGCACAAACATGCCAAATTGACCAAAGAAAGATTTAACACGACCGATGGTCTTGGGCGGTTTGATGAATCCATAAAGCGGAGGCAGGTCTGCGGTAGCTTTTTCGACAATGCCGATCAACGGGGTGGGCAAGAAGTCTGCCAAATGAGCAGCCACGCCAACCGGGCCTGAACCCGGTCCGCCGCCGCCGTGGGGGGTGGAGAAGGTCTTGTGCAGGTTGAAGTGCATGATGTCGATGCCGAGATCGCCGGGGCGGACAATGCCAAGCAGTGCGTTGAGGTTGGCGCCGTCGCCATAGACCAATCCGCCGGCCTGGTGAACGATGTTGATCACTTCAATCACATTCTCGTCAAAGAGACCAAGGGTATTGGGGTTGGTAAGCATCAAACCGGCCACGGTGTCATCGCATACCTCGCGTAATTTGGCGAGGTCTACGTTTCCGCGGGCGTCTGACGGCAGAGGCACGACCTCGAATCCACTCATGGCAGAGGTGGCAGGGTTAGTACCGTGGGCAGAATCGGGGATGAGGATCTTGGTGCGCTTAATATCCGCGCGAGAGCGGTGATAATCGCGGATGATCATTACACCTGTGAATTCACCCTGGGCGCCGGCAGCCGGTTGAAGGGTTACGGCCGAAAAGCCGGCTATCTCTTTGAGGGTTTCCTGCAGGTCGTACATCAATGCCAGGTTGCCCTGTATGGTTGATTCTGGCTGCAAAGGATGAGTGTATGCAAAACCTTCAAGGCGGGCGATATCTTCATTGATTTTGGGGTTGTACTTCATGGTGCATGAGCCCAATGGGTACAAGCCACTGTCGATGCAGTAATTTAGTGAAGAAAGATGGGTGAAATGGCGAATGACATCCACTTCGGATAGTTCAGGAAGCGGTAATTCTTCACGCATCAATGATTGAGGCAGATGAGTAAGTGGAACATCCGGTTCGGGGAAGCGCACACCGGTGCGGCCTGCGGAGGAGAGTTCATAGATGGTGGGCTCAGTCATGAGTCACCTCCTCTAAAACGGAAGCGAGGTAGTCAATATCATCTTTCGAGGTCATTTCGGTGACGCAAATCAGCATATGATTGGCGAGCGCTTCGCAGTCTTTGCCGAGATCATAGCCGCCGATGATATCACGCTCCAAAAGGAGGGCGTTTATGGCTTCCACCGGGCGGGGACACTTGAGTATGAATTCATGAAAGAAAGGCGCGTCTGAAAGAACACTAAAGCCAGGAACCTGACCGAGAACATCCGCGGCATAATGGGCTTTTTGAAAACATAAATTGGCAACCTGTTTGAGACCAGATTTACCCACCAAGCTGAGATAAATGGTGGCGGCCAGCGCCATCAGACCCTGATTGGTGCAAATATTAGAGGTGGATTTCTCGCGGCGGATGTGCTGCTCACGCGCGGTGAGTGTTAGCACGTATCCGCGGCGGCCCTGGGCATCGGAGGTTTCTCCGACCAGACGGCCTGAAATCTTGCGGGCAAACTCTTTTTTGGTGGCAAAGAAACCGAGGTAGGGTCCGCCATATGAAAGAGGAATGCCTAGCGGCTGGCCTTCGCCGACCACGATATCCGCGCCCATTTCACCAGGCGTTTTTAGTAGACCAAGCGCAATCGGGTTTGTGACAACGGCTAATAAGGCTCCTTTTTCGTGGACCTTTTGAGCCATGGCGGTGAGGTCAAAAATGCGGCCAAAGAAATCAGGGTATTGAACCACCACCAGGGCGGTTTCGCTATCCACGTGGGCAGCAAGGTCATCAGGGTTGCCGGGGATGGTGAAATCTTCGCCGAGTGTTTGGATATTGATGTTCTCGTATCCGCAGAGGTATGAGCATAGCACTTCACGATATTGGGGATTCACTGCGGAAGAAAGGAGGATGCCTGGACGTTTTCCTCTAAAGTTATGATAAGCCATCACCCCGGCTTCTGCGGTGGCAGTTGCACCATCGTAATGCGAGGCGTTGCTGACTTCCATGCCGGTGAGGTTGGCGATCAGGGTCTGAAATTCGAAAATCGCCTGCAAGGTGCCTTGGGCGACTTCTGGCTGATAGGGGGTATAAGCGGTGTAGAATTCTGAGCGGCGCAAGAGACTATCTACGCCGGCCGGGATGTAATGGTGGTAAGCACCGGCACCTAAAAAGCTCAACAGCCCTTTGACTGTCTCGTTTGAACCGGCATATTCGTGCATTTCAGCGAGGGCTTCCATTTCGGTCAACCCTTCGGGAAGGTTCAGTTTTGGAAAGCGATATTTCTGAGGAACATCCTTAAACAAATCCTCTATGGATTTGACTCCGATGTTCTTCAGCATCTCCTCCGTTTCAGACGGAGTGTGCGGACTGAACATTAGTGCCCTCTGGTTGAGCAGTAATCAGCGTAGGCTTTGGCGTCCATCAGGCTGGTAAGTTCAGCCGGATCTGTGATTTCAAATTTAATCATCCAGGCTTTGCCAAAAGGATCGTTATTAACCAGTTCTGGTGTATTTGAAAGCGATTCGTTGATGTCTGTGATTTTGCCTGAAATGGGGCTATTGACATCGGCGGCGGCTTTAACAGATTCAATGGTTGCAACGTGAGCCAGCTTCTTGACTGTTTCACCTTTTTCTACGGTGATTTCAACAAAAACGATATCAGAAAGTTGATCCTGGGCGTAATCGGTAACTCCAAGTGTGGCGATATTGCCATCAATAGACAGCCATTCATCAGCATGGGTGTATTTCAAGTTTTCAGGTACGTTCATTTTGATCTCCTCAGGATAATTTGGTAAAAAAACAGAGGACGCAAAAATACTATTTGCGTCCTCTGTTACATCTATTGGATTCCTTCGCAAGGTAAAAGATACAAAGAAAACCAACAAGTTTCAGAGCAAAGCCAAAATGGGTCCTTTTACCTGAGAGTTTCAACTTCATCATAGCAGGTGAAGCCTTGCCCCTTCGGTGCCGATTAAACGGACTCTTCCACATTTTGGAATATATTGTAGCTTGATTCTATAAAGAAGCGGGAAAAATGTCAATGGAAGGGGAAGTTAAGGTTTCTGAGGATCAATATGAACAAGAAAATATGGGTTATACAGCGCTGATGACACGTTTCGGTCGCTTCTTGCCAATTAAGAAAAGGAAGAATCCCAGGAAGCGCAGCCCAGCCGCCGCGAAAAGTCCGACGGGTAAACTATATTGATCAGCAATCCAGGTGCCAATCAAGGGTGAGGCGATGGCCGCCAGATACTGGATGCTCTGTGCCAACCCAACGAAGATGGCGCTGTATTCTATTGGCACAACCTTCATCAACTCATCAAAGAACACGAGATCCAGACCGGCCTGGAAGATGCCGGCAATACCAGCCACAACAGCAATCTGCCAGGTGGATGTGGTGAGGGCGAGGAGAAAAGGATATAGCGATATACCAAGTGTGGTCCAAACCAGAATGGCGCGAGTGCCCTTCCGTCTGCCGAGGCGCGTCCAAAAGAAGTAGCCGATTACCAAAATAGCTGTTTGACTGGTCGTGATGATCGAAATCCATTGATCTGAGGCTTGGACATAGCGAACCAAATAGAGCGGCACCAAAGGGACAGCCATCGAGATACCCGACATAAAAATAAACCGTTTAATCATGAATGAAATAAATGGCTTTTCTTTGAACACAAGCCCTTTGAGTTCACGCCATTGAACAATTAATGACTTCGCGGCGGTCATAGGAGGATGAACAATATCTGGCAGTTTGAGGTGGCTGGAATAGTAATAACTAATCAAACCGCCAATGGATAAGCCGATAAACATGAGCTGATAGTTTAGTGGAAAGATAACTTTATCCAGCAGTTGGCCGACACCAATCACCATAAGGGTGGTGGTGACGCCCATAGTTGACCAACGCCTGGACATTAACTCAAAGCGGCGGTTTGGACCGGCCACAGCATTCATCACCACTGAAAAGGCGATGGCGACAATCGTTTGCGGCACCGTCGCTAAAGCCCAAATCAACAAGATGGAATTAACCAATACTGTTTGAGGAAGAAAAAACGAAATAATGCCAGTGAGCGCATAGCTGGCAATGACAATCACTCTGGCGATACTGAACCATTTGACGATGTTGGTCTGACGCTGCAGAAAGCGGGCAAGCGGGAAGGCGAGCAGCAAACCTGTAAAGGCTGGCATGGAGGAGAGCAATCCAACCTGAAATGAAGTGGCGTTGAGGTGGGTTAAATAAACGGGTAAAAAAGGTGCTGCTGCGTTCGCCAGACCGACACCAATGGCGTCAATTTGCACATTACGAAAATTGGCTTTCACCACATCCGCAGATTGAAGTTCGGGGGGTGTTTCGAGTGATTTATCCATATTCAATATTTATTGTGTAAAGAAGATTATACCAATACGATCATTGATATTCGGTTCTCATTATTTTAATGAATAAATTGAGTTTATTTAGCGAAATTATTAGAAATAGATAATATGATAAAAATTTGATATCGCTATCTAATTTGGTGAAGATTTAGATAAAGCGCCGGGGTAAATGGAGATTTCGGTGACCAGGGTGGTAAAGCATCCATCATCCTGCCAGAAGCTAAGGTAATTGCCGTTTTTGTCAAAACTGTCGATGCGATAGATATCAAATCCTTTGATGACCACGGCGTCACCAGGGTGGATGGAGTTCAGTTTCTGGTTGATTTCTTCGTTTGAGGGGATGACATGCAAGAGTCCGATGGTTCCGTTTGGGCGCGGCTCGTGCCATGAGAGCCAGCGATAGCGATGATCATAGACTTCAATTTCGACGACGAACGGGTTTGAGTAATCGCCATTGGTAATCAGAATATCTCCGGTCAGCAGAGCGAAGTCAGTCTCATGGATGGGTGCTGCATAACCTACCAGACCGGAAAAACTGATTTCTCTGGTGCTTTCATACGAGATGACCCAAAAAGCACCAGAAGGATGCATGATGCGTTTGAGGTTATCAAGATATTGAACATCATCAAAATTGTCAATCACCACCGGTTTTACAAAAAGGGGTTTTATCTTTTCCCAATTGGATTGGGTTAAGTCAATCGCCAGAATAAGTACGAAAATACTGATCAACCAGACTAATAATCTGAGTCTGGTGATTTTGTTATTCTTGCGTTTCTCTTTGATTGAATCCAAAAAATGCATTGTTCATCATCCAATTGAAGAAAGCTCAACTATTTTATATTATTACTGATATTACAATCGGATTATATATTTATTGTAAATATTTCTCATAAAGGATGGCATTAAATATCTGCAATGTGATTATTCCACTTGAAGAAGTGGTCTAAGCTCAAGTGCATCAAATGGACAAACCGAGACACACAATCCGCAAGCAGTACAACTTTCAGTGTTGACACTCGCTATTTGTTTTACTGGGGCGTGCAGAGCATCAAATTGGCAAACTTTTGCACACTGCGAACAAGCTTTACATTTCAATTCATCCACCCAGGCAGTTTGGTTAATCGAAGTGACCACAGTCTGCCCATGCCGATACTTGTTAAGATATAAACCCTTGATTTCTTCAATATCATGATACCCATGAGCATCCAACCATTGGGCGGTTTCGGCAGCGATTTTGCCATAGACATCTGGACCCTTGAGGATAGCAGCAGTGCAAACTTCAACGAGAGATGCTCCAGCCATAAAAAATTCGATCACATCTTCACCACAAGTGATACCCCCCACACCAATGACAGGTTTATCAGTTACGCGGGCCACCTCAAAAACTGATCGAATGGCTAATGGTTTTATGGAGGGGCCTGAAAGCCATCCGTATCCATATTGGGAACCCAGCGGGGAGGTTCCCCGTTCAATATCGATCATTAGCGTTGGACCGAAACTATTTATGCAAGTGAAGCCATCCACATAAGGGTCAAGAAGCTTTGCAATCTCACCCAAATCACCAGAGTGCATGCTTAGCTTGGCCAGAATTGGTATAGAGACCGCATTTCGTAATGCCTGGGCAGTTTCTACGATTCGCTTTTCATCAAGATAGTGAATGGAGAATTCAATGATGTTAATCCCTTTTTGTTCCAGGCGCGGTCCTAAAGTGGCAAGGTCATGGGCGGTGTAACCCACACTGGCAATTATTGGGAGTTGAAACTCATGAGCAGCGTTGAGTGAAATATCATATTCTTGATCAAACCAGGTTTCGGGTGAGAGTTCACTCCAAAGTTCAGAGTTGAGAAGGTTGTCTTTTCCAAAACGAGCCATGTTGGGATGGGGAACCTGAGCGGCCACGCTGGAAATGGTTTTTGTCAACAATCCGCCTGCACCACCTTGTGCTGCGCGGTGCACCATTTTTCCAGAACCGACATTTGGACCCGCTGCAGGAATAACAGGATTGGGAAAAGTGTGATTCAAAACAACGACAGAGAGATTGGCGTTTTCCATGTAATTCACTTTCAAAAAATAAATTCTCAATGATAAATGAGTTTAGTAATAAATCAAATCAATTATGCCATATACGCATAATGTTTTTATCCAACATTTTTCGACCTAGCTAATTCATTTTAGGATTTCAACCTTAGTAACCAGGGTGGTATTGCAGCCTGTATCCTGCCAAAAGCCGATGTATTCTCCATCAGCATTGAAACCCTGAATCTGGTAAATGTCATATCCGGTGATGCGGACGTTGTCGCCTTTTTGAATAGTTTTCAGAGCCTGGTTGATTTCTTCATTGAGCGGCACTGTATGCAGTAAATTAATAGCGCCGTTCGGCTGAGAATTTGTGGTTGACCTCCATGAAAAGTGGTGGTTTGAAACACTGGTGTTTACGAGATCAGGGTCGGCAAAATCACCGCTGGTGACAAGAATGTCAAAAGTGAGGATGGCAAAAGTTGATTCACGAATGGCTGAAGTGTGGCGCACAAGACCGGTAAAATCGCGTTTGCTGCTGGTTTCGTAAGAAATATCATAGGCACGTCCGTTCTCAAGGGTGATATCGTGCAATCCCTTTGACGACATTACCTGGTCAAAATTGAGCGGACCTTCTAAACCAAGTGTCTTTGATAAAGGCAGCCTATTGCGATAGAGGAGCATGGCTGCAACCGTAATAATCAAGATGATTAATATCATCCAGAGCAGACCTTCAATTGAAGAAGACTGGGTTGATTCTGGCGGTTGATTTTGTTCTTGAGAATTTTCCATTTTTATCGTGTCAGGTGGTTGACATTTCGAGTATAATGCCCTTATCAAAGCATAAGGAGGTTTCTATAAGTTTATCGCATCTTTAAGCTATGGAAAGCCAAGCGCATGGACCGGAGTAATTTCCGGTTGACGAGGAAGAGGGTTCTTCACCGCAAGGTGGAGTTAACCGGCAGATGCCGGGAAAATCGAAAGATCAGCGGAAGCCCTCCTGACCTTAAAAAGGGTCTGCACTTTCCAAACCTACACTTAATTGAATAGAAGATCAGCATTGACTGATCTGTCGGTGGCTTGTCGGCAGTTGTGCCGAAGGGTCAGAAGTATTTTCTCATGGAGGATTTCATGTGCGGAATTGTTGGCTACATTGGAGATCAAAATGCCACGCCAATTGTTTTAACAGGATTGAAAAAACTTGAGTACCGCGGATATGATTCTGCCGGTCTTGCGGTTATCACCAATGGTCATATTGAAGTCAGGCGCGATGCCGGTAAACTGGCCAACCTTGAATTGTTGGTACAGAATCAACCGATTGTCGGAAAGATCGGCATAGGTCATACCCGATGGGCCACCCACGGTGAACCTACTGCGCGGAACGCGCATCCGCATCTGAGCACGACCGGCGAAGTGGTGGTGGTACATAACGGGATTGTTGAAAATTACATAGAATTAAAAGAAGAACTGGTTCAAAAAGGGATTGAGTTTCAGTCGGATACTGATACTGAGACCATCGTGCACCTGATTGATCTGTATCTAAAATCAGGTCAAAATCTTGAGACTGCGGTCAGAACCACATTATCACGATTAAAAGGTGCTCATGGCGTTGTGGTCATGTCTACACTCGAAAAAGATAAAATCATTGCTGCCCGCATCGGCAATGCTGGCGGTGTTGTACTGGGGCTTGGCGAGGGAGAGAATTTCATCGCCTCAGATATCCCTGCTATTTTAGAACACACCCGGCGCTTGATCTTTTTGGAAAGCCGTCAGATGGCGATTGTCACGCGAGAAGGCATCGAAATCAGCACCATCGAAGGCAAGAAAGTTTCACCGCAGATTTCATCCGTCGCCTGGGACCCCGTGTCTGCAGAAAAAGGTGAATATCGCCATTTCATGCAAAAAGAAATTCATGAGCAAGTTCGCGCTTTGACAGATACGTTGGCCGGTCGAGTGGATTTTGAAAATGGAACAGTGCGCTTACCGCAGTTGAACCTGACTGCAGAAAAAGCGAAAAAGATTGAAAAAATTGTGATCACTGCCTGCGGCACGGCTTCACATGCCGGCATGGTAGGAAAACTATTGATTGAACGCATCGCGCGCATTCCAACCACTTGCGAGATTGCATCCGAGTTCCGCTATTCTGATCCGATTGTAGATGAAAAGACGGTGGTGCTTTCGATTAGCCAGTCAGGTGAAACGGCCGATACATTGGCTGCCATGGAAGAAGCACGTAAACACGGCTCAACCACATGGTCTATTGTAAATGCCATCGGCTCACAAGCCATGCGCATCTCTGATGGATTTATCTCGATGCAAACTGGGCCTGAAATCGGTGTGGCTTCAACCAAAGCCTTTACCGCACCGTTGGTGGACTTATACATGCTGGCTGTGCTGCTGGCAGACTTGCGCGGCACTATTACGGCCGATGATCGCAAGTCGCTGGTTGATGATCTGCGCTTGATCCCTGAACTGGTGGGCGAATGTTTGGATCGTGAAGCTGAAGTGGAAGAGGTTGCCAATTTTCTCAAAGAAGCACGTGACATGCTTTATCTGGGGCGCGGCATCAACATGCCAATTGCCTATGAAGGTGCTTTGAAGATGAAAGAAATCTCTTATATGCATGCTGAAGCGTACCCGGCAGGTGAAATGAAACATGGACCGATTGCTTTGGTCGACAAAGATATGCCTGTGCTGGCCATCTGCACCAAGGATCCGTGGTATGAAAAAATGATCAGCCAGGTTGAACAAGCCAAGGCACGCGGCGGCAGCGTGATCGCTGTAGCCACCATTGGTGATGAAAGAGTTGAAGCACTGGTAGATCGCGTGTTGTGGGTGCCTGACGCTCCGTGGATGCTAAGCCCGGTGGTAACGGTCATTCCGCTGCAGATATTGGCTTATCATATCGCAAGGTTGAGAGGGCTGGATGTTGATCAGCCGAGGAACCTGGCGAAATCAGTCACGGTAGAATAAAAAATGGAGCCGTTGGTCAAGAACCAACGGCTTTTTCTTTCAACTTTTGTATTAACTGCTTGACCACTTTTTTTGAGAGGGCAGGGTTTTTGAACAGATTGGAAATGTTTTCGTGCACCAGGGTGATCTTTGGGCCAGAACGCGTGGCGACCCAGGTGGTTCTAACGCCGATGTTTTCAAGATAAGCGACTGCCTGGTTCATGCGTGACGCGGAGGAATATCCGCGCGGTTGAAAGTTGGACATCAAGGCATTGACGATCAACTCAATGAAGTTTGCTTCTTTTTCCTGATCAAGTTCATTTATGTTCAAAAATCCAAGCATGCCAGAAATCAACCCCTTGACCAACGGTTCAGGGGTTTTTTGAATCAATGCAAACCTGGCAGCGGGTCTTCCGGGCGTCTCTACAGGAGCCGCTGGAAGCCTTTCTACGCGATTTTGAGCCAATAATTGGCCCATTTGCTCGCGAATATCCGCTTTGGTGCGATCCAGAGCGACGGATATCTCAGCCACAGTGGATGGCCCGTTTAATTCAAGGTAATTCTGGATATTTTGAGAAGTTTTCATTTTATTAAGTATTATATTTCTTGCTTAATTATACCTATTTAATGGGTTGTGTTCAATAAGGAATTTGAATTATGTAATTAAGATATAAAAAACTTGCGTAATTAAGTGAATTTTTAGATTATTTATATTAATTAGAAAATTTATTTTTATATAGGAAAGAAAAAACTTGCTTAATTAAATGCTTGACTTTGTATAAAGGCAGACTAAAATTAATTCAGATGTTTTTGGGTGAAAAAGGAAGGATATTATGGCTGAAAACGATTTGAATAACCCCGAGATTGATGTTCCTGCTGAGTTAAAGCAACAAATCGCTGTGACTACTTTAGATAGAATCTATAATTGGAGCCGCAGCAATTCGCTGTGGCCGATGATGTTCGGTCTGGCATGCTGCGCAATTGAGATGATCTGTACGGCTGCCAGCCGTTATGATTTATCGCGTTTTGGCATGGAAGTGATGCGTCCGAGCCCCAGACAGGCGGATGTGATGATCGTTTCGGGTACAGTCACCAAAAAAATGGTGCCGCAAATTGTGAGACTTTACAACCAAATGTCTGAGCCAAAATATGTTATTGCCATGGGTGCTTGCGCCTCAGGCGGAGGTCCCTTTAAAGAGGGATACAATGTGGTGCCTGGTGTAGATAAATTCATCCCGGTGGATGTTTACGTAGCGGGCTGCCCGCCAACCCCGCAAGCCTTGCTGCATGGGTTGATAATTCTGCAAAAGAAGATCGAAGGCGAACATATCCCCGATACGCGCTGGTACAAAAAAGGCGTTGTGGAAGCCATACCTATTCCAATCTTGGGTCCTGACATTATTGATCCGCGCCACTTTGAACTAATCAAGGAAGAAACACACAAACCCTTACCAGTTGTTGAAGAGGTGGTTGAGGGAGGAGAAACCGCATGAGTGATCAGATTGTTATTCATCCACTTTACGCGAAATTGCTGGAAAAATTCCCTGAATCCGTTGTAATGGATGAGCGTCAGGGATTTAGTGGTATTGTCGTTCAAGCGATTACCCTGCTTGAGGTAGTCAAAGAACTACGCGACAATCTCGGATACGACTATTTATCCTCTGTCACTGCCGTGGATGATTTCCCTGAAGAACGGCTTGAAGTGATTTATCACCTTTTTAAAAGTATTGGCGGCGCACCAGTAGAAATCAAAGTCTTTTTAGAGCGAGAAGAACCTGTTGTTCCCTCCTTAACCCCTATGTATCCAGGCGCTGAACTGCAAGAGCGTGAAGTTTGGGACCTTTATGGTATCCGCTTTGACGATCATCCTGATCTCAGACGCATTTTGTTGTGGGAAGGGTTTGAGGGATTTCCACTGCGCAAAGACTGGAAAGAACCCCTCTATGAGGAAGATACCAAACCTTTCAAATCCAGGTGGCCTGAAGGCAAGGGAGAACGTAAAGAACTGTTAAATCCTTATAAGGATAATGTTCAATACCCGCGTGAGTTTGATCCAAACACACTCAGCGGTGATGTCGATCAAGCCATGTATAAGAGTCTTGAATATTCAGATGATCCAAATTCACGCGTATTACAAACTGATCAAATGGTTGTCAATATTGGTCCGCAGCACCCCTCGACTCACGGCGTTTTCCGGATGACGGTGGTGATGGAAGGCGAGACCATCGTCAATCTCAAACCGGTGGTGGGTTATCTGCACCGCAATCATGAGAAGATTGGTGAGCGCAACACCTGGCTGCAGAACATGCCCTATACTGACCGCCTGGACTACCTGGCTCCGATGAGCAATAATTTTGGGTACGCGATTACAGTTGAAAAACTGATGGGCATCGTCCCCACTGAACGCGCCGAATATATAAGGGTGATGATGGCAGAACTGACCCGGATTGCCAGCCACACCATGACCACTGGCTTTCTGCTCAACGATCTTGGCGCGTATTTTACGCCCGCATTGTATGCACTTGAAGAACGTGAACTCATTTTGGACATCTTTGAAGAGGTAGCCGGTTCGCGGATGATGGTCAATTACTTTCGTTTTGGCGGTGTGGTGAGGGATGTTTCGCCTGAAGTGCTCAAAAAGATCAGGCATTTGGTTTATAACCGGCTGCCGCGAAAAATTGATGAACTGGATAAATATATCTCTGCGAATGAGATAGTACGCATCCGATGCGAGGGCGTGGGCGTGCTCACTGCAGATGATGCGATCGCATTTTCAACCACCGGACCTAACTTACGCGCATCGGGTGTACCTTATGACGTGAGACGGGCTGATCCGTATAGCATTTATGAAAGTTTGGACTTCGATGTTTGCACTCGCGAGCATGGAGATGTTTTTGATCGATACCGTGTGCGTATAGACGAGATACATCAGAGTATTCGCATCTTAAAGCAAGTGCTTGACCGCATTCCTGAAGGGCCAATTATGGCCGGCAAACCACAATACGTGGCGAAGGTTCCGGCTGGAGAAGCTTACGGCCGTGTGGAAGGTCCGCGTGGAGAGCTTGGTTTCTATGTGGTATCAGATGGCAAGCCCAACCCCAAGCGCTATCACGTACGCGCGCCATCTTTCATTAACCTGACCAGTCTGGCGCAGATGTGTAAAGGTGCCAAGGTGGCGGATGCCGTTACCATTTTGGGTGCTGTGGATATCGTCCTCGGCGAAGTGGATCGCTAGGTGGAGGCTTAAATGAATGGAATAGGCATAATAAAGGGATTGCTGATCACCCTGAAACATTTTTTTGATACTTATATTTATGATTTTGGCCGCAAGCAAAAGAATCTAGCCCCGGATGATAAAAGGGGCATGGTGAATTCGTCGGGTTTGTTTACAATCCAATATCCAGAAGAGGTATTGGCAGCATCAGAAGAATTCAGAGTTATTCCTTTTTTGGTTTATGAGACGGCTGAAGACGGTGACCACAAGTATCGCTGCACATCTTGCGGCATTTGTGCGAAGGTTTGTCCAACCCAGTGCATCTTTATCACACGCAAGAAAGACCCAGAAACCGGCAAGCCCATTCCGTCTCCTGAAGAGTTCTATATTGATACCGATAAATGCATGAACTGCGGATTCTGTGCGGAATATTGCCCATTTGATGCAATTAAGATGAACCACGATTTTGAGTTGGCCACGTACGTGCGTGGGGATACACATATTTACAATAAAGAGATGTTAGGTAAACCGGTCGAATACTATGCTAAAATTCGTCCAGTTAATTATGCACTTGAAGTGGCAGAAAAAGCTGAAAAAGCCGAAAAGGCAACTGCCGCATAGTTTGATGAAAGCAGCCCATGTTCAATATTGACACTGAAATGTTGTTTCCGATGCGTGTTATTCCCACGCTTGGGAATGCGCGCGGGCCGGAATGGCAAAAATTGATTGATCATCTCTCAGAAGATCAGACGGATGACAGTGAAAAAATTGCCATGACTGCGTTAGTGGTCAAGCTGGCAGGCTGTGCGGGTTGCAATACAGATTCATTTCGGGCGATGAAGGGCTGTACTCAATGTGCGCATTTGATTGTCAAGCGCTTTAAAGGCAACGATGCTGAACTGATGCGCAATTACCAGGATTGTCACAAAGAAGTGACCCTGTATCTTTCCAAACGAGATCAGTAGACGCTGATCAAAAGGAAATTATGATTACCAAAGAAGCAGTAATATCCGCTTTAAGCGGTGTTATGGAACCGGAACTGCATAAAGACCTGATTACCCTAAAAATGATTGAAGAGATTGAGGTTAATGGCAGCGAAGTCTCATTTAAAATCATTTTAACCACTCCGGCTTGTCCGTTGGTGGAAAAAATCAAGGGTGACGCGACCAAGGCGGTCAAAGCGATTGAAGGTGTCACAACAGTAACGATAGTGATGGATTCGCGTGTAGCGTCAGACGGTCAGACGCGTGAAATGTTAAAACTACCCATTAAAAACGCCGTAGCCATTGCCTCAGGTAAGGGTGGCGTGGGTAAATCCACGGTTGCAGTGAATGTGGCGGTTACGCTGGCGGCCAAAGGGGCAAGGGTTGGCTTACTGGATGCTGATATCTATGGGCCAAACATCCCTACCATGATGGGGGTGGATGGACTGCCTCCTCCGGTAGATGGCAGATTGATCCCCGCAGAATCGTATGGCGTCAAGATGATGTCTATTGGATTCATGGTGGCACCCGGTCAGCCATTGATTTGGCGCGGACCGATGCTGCACACCGCCATTCGCCAATTTTTGGCTGATGTTGAGTGGGGCGAACTGGATTATTTGATTTTCGATCTTCCCCCTGGAACAGGTGATGCGCAGCTCAGTCTGATGCAGAACCTTCCGCTGAGCGGGGGTGTAATTGTTACTTTACCTCAAATGGTATCACTTGAAGATGCCGGGCGTGGTTTGCAGATGTTTAAAGAACTAAAAGTGCCCGTTTTAGGCGTGATTGAAAACATGAGCTACCTGGTCATGCCTGATGGCAGTAAAATGGATCTATTCGGTACCGGCGGTGGTCAAGCTCTGGCAGAAAAAATGGATGTACCATTCTTAGGGTGCATCCCCATTGACCCTGAGGTCAGAATCGGTGGAGACAGCGGTAAGCCTGTTTCTTTAACCAAACCAGAAAGCGAAGTCGCCATAGCGTTGGTAAGCGTGACTGAGAAAATAGCCGCACAAGTAAGTATGATGGCTTATGCCCAGTCACAGAAAGAGGGAGATTCGTGACCGATCAAACACATACCGCACCGATCATAGTTGGTGTTCGTTTTTCAAAAGTTGGCAAGATATACCATTTTGATGCCAGAAAAATAGAAGCGTTGAGATTGGGTGATGTGGTCGTGGTTGAAACCAGCCGCGGCTGGCAGCTTGGTGAAGTTGTCGTGGTGGTGGATGACCCTGTTGCACCTCCGGAGGGCACCTGGAAGGCACTTGACCGCCTGGCGACCCCCAAAGATCTGATGCAGCGTCAAAACTGGCAATCCAAAGAGCTGGATGTGGTTGAAATCGCACGCAAACGCCTTAAAGAGTTAAGGCTGCAGGGTGTAAAAATAATATTTAGTGAATATAGCTATGACGGTTCAAAACTGACTATTTTCTTCAGCAGCGATTCAGAAGACAAAGTGGATCTCAAATCGATGCGCTCAGATATGCAGCGCGTCTATGGGCCGGCGCAGGTTGAACTGCGGCAGATCGGTCCGCGCGATGTGGCTAAGGTGTTGGGCGGTATGGGCGCCTGCGGACTCGAAACCCGCTGCTGTTCCAAATTCATCACCGAGTTTAGCTCAATCTCTATCCGCATGGCCAAGGAGCAGGGCATTTCGCTGACGCCGACCGAGATTACTGGCATGTGTGGAAGATTACGCTGCTGCCTGATCTATGAATATGATAATTATGTGGAGGCTCGCAAGCTGCTTCCCAAGAAGAACAAACGTGTGATCACACCAGATGGGACAGGCAAAGTTATCGATGTCTCTCCGATTCGTGAGATGGTGCTGGTTGAACTGCCCGAGATCGGGCGCAAGGAGTATCACAAGGATGTATTAAAACCTGCTGATGAAATGGAAGCACTTGAAGCCAAGGCTCAAGCAGGTTGTGGAGGAGGTAATGGTGGCGGTGGTGGCTGCGGAGGGCAATGTTAAAGGTATTAAATTTCCTCCTGTTTTAGAAGATTTTGAAGGTTGGAAAGAGAAGAAAACAATTCTGGTCATCCTGGCACATCCGGATGACCCTGAATTTTTCATGGGGGCAACGCTGGCACGTTGGGGGGCACTTGGTCATGAGATCCACTATTGTTTGTTAACCACCGGGCAAAAGGGATCACAAGACGTCAATCAGAAGCCAGATGACCTGGCTGCCATTAGAAAAATGGAGCAACAAAACGCAGCCAACACTTTGAAGGTCAAAAGTGTTGAATTTTTGGATTATGTCGATGGTGAAGTAGTGCCTGATCTTGAAATGCGCAAAAAGATTGTACGCATCATTAGAACTTATAAACCGCAAATCGTCGTCAGCAGCGATCCACTTAACTATTTTCCAGGCGACAATCGGGTCAACCATCCAGATCACCGTGCTGTTGGGCAGGTTGTTTTGGATGCTGTTTTTCCGGCTGCCGGGAATCCCAATTTTTTTCACGAATTGATCAGTGAAGAAAATTTGGCACCTGTAAATGTAGCCGAGTTGTGGTTTTCCATCCCGGCTGAAGCAAACCTGGTGGTGGATGTAACCCAGTATTTTGATGAAAAGATCAAGGCCATTCTCTGTCACCACTCTCAGCTCAATATGGATGATCAGGCTTTTGAAGAAATGTTGAAAACGCGCTGGGTGTCATTTAACGAACAAATGCAGCCAGTTTTTCTAGAACGCTTTCGAAGAATTGTGTTTGGATAGATAAATAATCAGATTAATAAGATTAATACTGGTTACATTTGTCATTATTGACCATAATTAAAGACTTGGTATACTCTATTTATCTGAATAATCAGATGAATAGAGTGAATTAATGGAAACCACACCTAAGCGATATCAACTTTCTGAACTACTTAAATACCTGGCTGCTCTGCCAGAAGACGAAAAGACGCGTATTCCTCCTTTGGCAGAATTGAGCCAAATTCTGGGAATCAGTGTTGCAAGTCTTCGTGAACAGCTTGAAGTAGCGCGCATGATGGGTATTCTTGAAATCAAACCCAAAGCAGGGATTAAGAAGAACCAATATCAACTCAAGCCTGCGCTGCTAGCGAGTTTATCTTACGGCGTTGAAGTCAATAATCGATTATTTTGGCAGGTCGCTGACATGCGCAAGCATCTTGAGGCGGCATATTTTATTGATGCCGTTCAAATGCTTTCGACATCAGATAAAGAAGAACTTGCTGCACTCATCAAGAAAGCGCAGCAAAAATTACGCAGTATTCCCAGCCAATTGCCAAATGCTGAACATCGTCAGTTTCATCTCACCATGTACCGCCGACTTAGCAATCATCTGGTTTATGAATTCCTCGAAACTTATTGGGATCTATACCGACTGACCGGAATGGATGTGTATACAGACATTAATTATGTTGACCGGGTCTGGCAATATCATGGACGGATAGTAGAACAAATAAAAAACAATAATTACACCCAGGGGATGCAAATCCTTCTGGAGCATATGGATTTAATCAGCCAGCGCGAACGACCTGCTCCGCGGCTATCCTTTGAATAACTCAAAACTTGAGAGTCGGAGACTGTTATCAAGATGAGCAAACGAAATTTAGTGGTTAATGATTTCTGTATCACCTTTAGCACAGTTAACGGATCGGGCAGCGCAACTGCCAATACTACACTGATGCGAGCCCTGTTTAAAATGGGTATCCCCGTCTCTAGTAAAAACATTTTTCCTTCGAATATTCAAGGGCTGCCAACCTGGTATACCCTGCGATTAAGTAAGGATGGGTATATGGGTAGAGTCGAGCAGGACGATATCATTGTGGCAATGAACCCTGCTACCTTGCATAAAGAAGTGCAATATCTTGCACCAGGTGGGGTATTCTTAATGCCTGATGATTTTAATTTTGTAAATACGCGTGACGATTTAATTATTTATCGCATGCCCGTAAAAAAACTAATAAAAGATGCCGAGGTGCCGCCAAGTCTGCGAGATTACATCTCGAATATGGTTTATGTGGGAGTGCTTTGCTTCTTGTTGGGTATTGATCTCGATCTTATACACCAGGCACTTGATTTTCAATTCAAAGGACGTCAAAAGCCGATTGATCAAAATTTCCATATGGTTGAAGCGGCTTATTTATGGTCAAAACAAAACCTTGAGAAGAAAGATCCCTACCTGGCAGAAGAGATGGATGGTACTACCGACTGTATTATGACCGATGGTAATACTGCAGGCGCTTTGGGTTCCATTTTCGGTGGTGTGCAGTTCACGGGTTGGTATCCGATCACACCTGCAACCAGTTTAGCTGAATCACTGATTGAATATTTGCCGAAATACCGGGTGGACCCCGAAACTGGAAAAGACACTTATGCGATCGTGCAGTCTGAAGACGAACTGGCTGCGATTGGCATGGCTATTGGCGCAGGTTGGGGCGGACTGCGTTCGATGACTTCAACCTCGGGGCCAGGGCTTTCTCTGATGTCAGAATATATCGGTTTAGCCTATTATGCGGAAGTTCCGGTAGTGATTTGGGATGTGCAGCGCGTTGGCCCCAGCACTGGCATGCCGACACGTACTGCACAGGGAGACCTGACACAAGCCAATTTTATCAGCCATGGTGATAAGAACATGATCATCCTGATCCCAGGATCGATTCAGGAGTGTTTTGAGTTTGGGTGGCGGGCTTTTGATATCGCAGAGCGGCTGCAGACCCCTGTGATTGTTTTGTCTGACCTTGATTTCGGCATGAATATGTGGACGAGCAAAAAATTTGAATATCCAGATCAACCCATGGATCGCGGTAAGATTTTGTGGGAAGACGATATGGAAGAATTTTTGGCTAAACACGGCGGTGAATGGGGCCGTTATCGGGATGTGGACGGTGACGGCATTCCATGGCGCACATTGCCGGGCAACAGGCATCCAAAATCTGGTTATTTTGCACGCGGCACGAGCCATAATGAAGACACCGGCTACACTGAAGACCCGGAAAAATGGGAAACTATCTTCAAGCGTATAGCCAACAAGTTTGAAACAGGAAAACAGTATTTACCAAAGGCGATAGCAGATGAAAGCCAGAAGGCCACATTGGGAATCATTGCTTCAGGCTCTGCCGACCCGGCTGTGCAAGAAGCGCGAGATTTACTGGCCAAGCAAGGTATCAAAACTGACTATTTACGCATCCGCAGCTTGCCTTTTGACACAGAAGTCGAAGATTTCTTGAAAAAGCATGAGCAACTGGTTGTTTTAGATATCAATCGCGACGGACAACTTAACCAACTGCTGACCATGACTTATCCAGTTTATTCAGAAAAGACAACCAGCCTGGCTCATTTAGACGGATTGCCCCTGAATGCAAAATGGGTCGAAACTCATATTCTATCCCTCTTGGAGGTAAAATAATGGCCACGCCCGTGCCTAACCCTGCCATCCAAAATATCAATAAAGTCGGTTTATCTAAAGCCGATTATAAAGGTTTGCCCTCCACGTTGTGTCAGGGATGCGGACACAATGGCATCGCTGCTCAAATTGTAGCGGCCTGTTATGAAATGAATTTGGTGCCTGAAAAAGTTGTCAAATTTAGCGGCATTGGCTGCTCAAGTAAAAGTCCGACCTATTTTTTGGGAAGATCATTTAGCTTTAATGGTCTGCACGGACGAATGCCCTCACTTGCTTTAGGCGGCATGTTTGCCGACCATACGCTCAAGGCTATTGGCGTGAGTGGAGACGGTGACACCGCCAGTATTGGTCTCGGGCAATTTAAACACATGGTGCGGCGCAACCTGCCCATGGTGTATATTGTTGAAAATAATGGTGTTTATGGGTTGACTAAAGGTCAATTCTCGGCCACCGCCGAACGCGGATTGCAGCTAAAAAAACAAGGCACCAATCCCTATCTACCAGTGGATATCGCCATGGAAGCGTTGATCTCTAACGCAACCTTTATTGCAAGATCCTTCGCGGGCGATCCGCGACAGGTGAAGGAGCTGCTCAAGGCAGCTATTGCCCATAACGGAATTGCTGTACTGGATATCATCAGTCCGTGTGTGACTTTTCATAATCATGAAAACTCCTTCCATTCTTATAGCTTTGGCAAGGAGCATGAAGAACCGCTGCATGAAATTTCTTATGTTCCGCCAAAAGAAGATATCACAGTGGAGGATTTTGAAGAAGGCACGACACGTGAAGTGGTGATGCATGACGGCAGCCAGGTCGTGCTCAAAAAGCTTGAGAAGGAATATGACCCGCGCGACCGATGGCAAGCGCTGCACATGCTCGAAGAGGCACACAGTCATGATTGGCTGGTGACAGGTCTGATCTATGTTGATCCTGAAGTGCCATCACTCTTTGATATATACAATAAACCAGCGACACCTTTGAACCGTACACCCAATTCCAAACTGCGTCCGTCTCATGAAGCGCTGGATGAAATAAACAGGTTGATGTTTTAAGGTTGAGAACAGAGAATAGAGAGTAGAGAACCGTAAAACCAATTAACAAATAATTGACTGTAGACAGCTCTCGTTTCTCTGCTCTCTGCTCTCATCCTTATGATATACTCATCGAATTGCATTCAAAATAAACAGAACGAAAGGATTTTTATGAAACAAGATTTTCTCGCTGTATCCGATTATTCTCCGAAAGATTTACAAGAGATGCTCGACCTGGCAGTAAGGCTCAAAAAGGAGCATTTTGCCAGCGGAAACCAGCCCCTATTCAAGGGCAAGGTGCTTGGAATGATCTTCCAGAAGCCCAGCCTGAGAACCCGTATCAGCTTTGACATGGCCATGCGACACATGGGGGGCGATGCCCTTTACATTTCGCCGGCCGAAATCGGGTTGGGTCAGCGAGAGACTGTTCATGATGTGGCCAAAGTCCTTTCAGGCTATGTTGAAGTGATCATGGCTCGCGTGTTTGACCATAAACATGTGCTTGAGCTGGCACAATTTGCTTCAGTGCCTGTTGTTAACGGCCTGAGCGATTACAACCATCCGTGCCAGGGTATGGCAGATGCACTTACAATTGTTGAAAAATTTGGCAGTCTCAAAGGGTTGAATGTCACCTACGTCGGCGACGGCAACAACGTGGCTGTTTCCTTGATGCATGTTTGTGCCAAATTAGGCGCTAATTTCACCATTGCCAATCCTGAAGGGTATGACATTGTCACCAAGGCTGTCGATGATGCCAAATTATTTGTCAAAGAAAGTGGAAGCACACTTAACTTTGTTCGTGATGCGCATGAAGCAGTAAAGAAAGCCCATGTTATTTATACCGACACCTGGACGAGCATGGGCCAGGAAGAAGAAACTGAAAAACGTAAGAAAGTTTTCCCGCCTTATCAAGTGAATGCAGGTCTGGTGGCTGAAGCTGATAAAGATGTGATCGTGATGCATTGTCTTCCAGCCCACCGCAACCAGGAGTTAACAGATGAGGTTGCTGACGGTGTGCATTCAGTCATCTTCCCGCAGGCGCACAATCGCTTGCATGCTCAAAAAGCCGTCCTTTATAAGTTACTGGTAGGTTGACAATATGAAAACATCCAAATTTATTGAAATCGAAGAGAAATTTGGGGCGCATAATTACCATCCACTGGATGTCGTTATTGCCAGCGGCAAGGGTGTATGGGTAAAGGATGTTGAAGGGAACAAGTACCTTGACTTTCTGAGCGCCTATTCCGCATTAAACCAGGGGCATGTGCACCCAAAAATCCTCAAGGCATTGGTTAACCAGGCAAAAAAGGTGACGCTTACCTCTCGCGCGTTTAGGAACGATCAATTGCCTTTCTTCTACAAAGAACTGTCTGAGATGACAGGTTATGAAATGTCGCTGCCTATGAACAGCGGCGCAGAAGCGGTTGAAACTGCGCTCAAATTAGCCCGCAAATGGGGTTATGAGGTCAAGGGCATCAATCGGCATGAAGCAGAAATCATCGTCGCTGACGGCAATTTCCACGGACGCACAATCTCAATCGTTTCGTTTTCAAGTGAACCCCATTACAAAGATGATTTCGGTCCCTTCACACCGGGGTTCTTCTCTGTGCCTTATGGCGATGCTAAAGCGATTGAAAAAGCCATAACCAAGAATACTGCCGCTGTGATGCTTGAACCAATCCAGGGCGAAGGCGGTGTGCTGATTCCGCCGACTGGTTATCTGGCTGAGGTTAAGAAGATTTGTGAAGATAACAATGTTTTATTCATGGCTGACGAAATTCAAACCGGTCTGGGACGAACAGGCAAGCTCTTTGCCAGCCAATATGATGACGTAAGGCCTGATGTGACCATCATCGGTAAGGCGCTCTCTGGCGGTTTTTATCCCGTTTCCGCTGTCCTCGCGGACAAAGTCGTATTAGGTCTATTCACCCCCGGCGAACACGGCTCAACCTTTGGCGGCAGCCCATTAGCCGCTGCTGTTGCCCGTGCTTCACTACGGGTTATCCGCGATGAAAAACTGGTAGAAAACTCATCTGCCATGGGTGAGTATTTCATGGGTGAACTGCGCAAGATTAACAGTCCGCACATCAAAGAAGTTCGCGGCAAAGGGCTATTGATTGGTGTGGAGCTGCATCCTGAAGCTAAAGGCGCACGAAGGTTCTGTGAAGCGCTGATGAAAAAAGGTATTCTAGCCAAGGAAACGCATGACAATGTCATCCGTTTTGCGCCACCGCTGGTTATTGATAAAAAGACTATTGATTGGGCGCTTCCGCGAATCAAAAAAGTATTGATGATGGATTAGGGCAGCTAAACGAATCGTTTGATGAATGGAAAGAGGAGGTGCATTAGAGCCTCCTCTTTTTGGAAGAAGCGTTATTATTACTGAAATTATGGGGTCTGGATCACGAATGTCAACAAAATATTTGTTTAATCGATGTGCATTTATTCGCCAGCAAGGGCCAGTGTTGGTGGTTGTTTTTATTATTTCAATAATTTTGGATTTTTTATTTATTTGGTATCTCGGTACTGGGTTACCAATTAACGTGGCAAGTAAATCAGAAGCATTGCTTATTTGGAAAATTGTTTTTATTTTTTTGATATTGATTAATGCATTGACCTTAAAAGTGTGGAATATATATGGATTTATTAATAAACTAACAAAATGGCAAACTGGGTATGTTGAAATCGCTGCAGATGAAATCTTGCATTGTGTTGAGAAATGTGAAATCTCAAAAAGCAGGGTTAAGTTTGAACGCGGGTATGTTGTTGATGAATCAAAAAAAATATTCGATTACGAACTGAATTATCGAATCAACCAGGTAGAGAAGTATGAAAGAACAACATTTGGGAAACTAAAGATCAAGGGGAAGATTGAGTTAGATTGCCTGGATGAGTACAACGGTCTGGAGATGGGCGTTGCAGATCGTTCGATTAATGAAATAAAAAACCACAGTATTCCCGCATATTATGAGGGGATGGATATCATTCAATCAAAACTGGATGAGATGGTTTCAAAAAAAAGAGCTAATGGAAAGAAATAGTTCACAACTACAGGTAAATTGATGTTTCATTTTGAGAAGACTAATATAAGTTACAATTAAGTAATAATTATCAAGTAGAAGGAAACTATTATGCGTTTTGCTAAAATCGTTTGCACCCTCGGACCGAGTTCTTCAGATTGTGAAACCATCACCAAACTTATTGAAGCCGGCATGGATGTTGCCAGGCTAAATTTTTCGCATGGTACCCACGAATCTCATGGCATCTTAATAAAAAATATTCGCGAATGCTCCAAAAAAGTTAATCGCCCGGTGGCCATTTTGCAAGATTTGCAAGGACCAAAATTAAGGGTAGGCAAACTGCCTCCAGAAGGAGTTTCATTGGTCGCAGGGCAAACTTTAAATCTCTATACTGTTGGGTTTGGTGTTGAAGATTTTGAGGGCGAACAGAAATCATTGCCTCTGGATGTGCCAAATCTGGCAAGAGGTGTTAAAGCAGGAAATCGCATTTTGTTGGATGACGGTCATCTTGAATTACTGGTAACTGATGTAAAAGGGGAAACTGTTATAACAACGGTCGTTACTGGTGGATTGTTGACTTCTAATAAAGGTGTCAATTTGCCCGGAGCACACTTGGGGATTCCAAGTTTTACTGAAAAAGATCGCGTGGACCTTGAATTTGGTTTGGCCAACGACGTGGATTATGTAGCCATCTCGTTTGTGGAGACCTCCCTTGATATAGAAATTGTTCGGGAAGCGATGAAAGAAATAAATCCTGCACGCGCTAATACTCCCATCATTGCCAAGCTTGAAAGACCTGAAGCGGTCAAAAATCTGCATGACATCATTCATGTGACGGATGGCGTGATGGTGGCGCGCGGCGATCTGGGTGTTGAAACGTCGCCTGCATTAGTACCAAGCATCCAAAAAGAAATTATCAAGACTGCCAATCGACATGCCAAGGTGGTCATTACCGCCACGCAAATGCTGGAATCAATGATCTATAATCCGAGGCCGACCCGCGCAGAAGCTTCTGATGTTGCTAATGCAATATTTGATGGCACAGATGCGGTTATGCTATCAGGTGAAACTGCAAATGGTATGTATCCGGTCGAAACGGTCAAAATGATGGATTCCATCGTTCGTGAAGCTGAAAAGCACACCCATGAATGGGGTTATGCTGAGGAGTTCCCCAAAGATGCGATCAAAAGTGATGCCTTAAGCATGTGCGCAGCCGCCAAGGAACTGGCTCATGATCGTGATGTGTCAAACGTCGCCGTATTTACCCAGTCAGGCAAAACTGCTTTATTAATGTCAAAAATCAGACCGCGTGTGCCGATTCTGGCGTTATCGCCTGAAGAACGCACAATTACAATGGTGAACCTGTATTGGGGAGTCATCCCAATGCCAACGCCTTATGTCAATTCATTGGAAGAGATGGTGCATAATGTTGATAAAGAGCTTATGGATGAAAAAAAGGTTGTAGAAGGCGAGCAGATTGTTTTGATCTCGGGTTTTCCAGTGGGTGCGATGCATCTGCCCAACCTGGCATTGCTGCATGCAATTGGCGAAGAAGTCTAACAGGGAGCAAATTTGGAAACCAGGATTCTCGACTCATCGAAGCAGAAAGACGTTCAGCGGTTCAAATCATTACCTTTCAAACTTTATCGTGAGAATCCGGTTTGGGTACCGCCCATCCCAGGCGAAATCGAATTTTCAATGGACAAGGCCCGGCACCCTTTTTTTGCACACTCTGAAGCTGATTTTATCGTTGTTGAATCCGGTCGGGATATTCTCGGGCGGATTCTTGTTATTCATAACAAGAATTACTGCAACTATCATAAAGAGAATACCGCTTTTTTCTATTATTACGAAGCGGTTGATGATCAGCCTGTTGCCAATATGCTTTTTTCTGCTGCGCAGGATTGGTGTAAAAAACGGAAAATCCGTGAAATTGTAGGTTCGAGAGGGTTGCTGCGTTCAGCATGCATCGGTTTGCTGGTAGAGGGTTTTGACCAGGAGCCAGCCACCGGCATGACATATAACCATCCCTATTATGAAAAACAGGTTTTGAATTGTGGTTTTCAAAAGTTTACTGACCATTATTCTGGTATTTTAGAAACTCACATCAACTCCAAGGTGCATGATGTGGCACAGAAAGTTCTTTCAAGAGGGAAATTTAGGGTTAAAACCTTTAAATCCACTGCAGAAATGAAAGCATGGATTCCAAAAGTGGACGAGATTCATCATCGTGCTTTTTCTGACAATCCAGGTTTTGTGCCTTCAACGCCCGAAGAGTTTGAAGATTTGGCAGGAAACATACTTGCATTAGCTGATCCGCGTTATGTCAAAGCGATAATGTATGAAGAAGAGACCGCCGGATTCATCATTGCGTTTCCGAATATCAATAAAGGATTACGATTTGCCAGAGGCAGATTGTATCCGTTTGGCTGGCTGGGTTTGCTGCTGGCGAAAGCTAATCCGAGTGTGATTGATGTTGAAGTTGTGGGCATGCTGCCAGAGTATCAAGGTCTGGGTGGGAATGCGTTGTTGTATTCTGAATTGGATAAGACGATCAGCGGTCCCCATATCAAACGAGCAGAGATCGTCCAAGTGGATGAGCGCAATTTTAAAAGCAAGTCTGATATGGATACGATGAATGTAGTGTGGAATAAAACACACAGGACGTTTAGGAAAGTTATTAGTGATTAGTGATTTGTAATTAGGGATTGGGGAATAGTAATTGGGTATGGCAAACCGTGAATCGTGAATAGTGAATCGTTGGTCATTAATAAATTACTCTTATTTTTAGATGGAAAGTTGATTATATTTATTTAAGCATTTATTTTTCGTGTTTTTTGTGTGGTTCGTGGTTACTAGGTTTTTAAGGAGACTTGTATGTTCAATACATTAATTTCAACGACTGAACTTGCAGAACACCTTCATGATCCAAACTGGGTGGTGATCGACTGCCGGTTTGATCTGGCGGATAAGGAATGGGGGGCACAAGAATATGCAGCGTTACACATCCCCGGGGCGGTGTATGCAGATCTCGAGAAAGATATCTGCGGACCTATTACGCCGATCTCTGGAAGGCATCCTCTGCCAGAGAATAAAGATTTTATTTCTGCAATGCAGCGAATAGGTGTAAACAATGACAGCCAGGTGGTGGTTTATGACGCCACAGGCGGCGGCATGGCTGGAAGGTTATGGTGGCAGTTAAAATATTTTGGTCATGAGAAAGTAGCGCTGCTGAACGGCGGTTTGCCAAAATGGTTAACTGAAGGGAGAGATACCACCGATGGCGTTGAATCCAACCCGGCTGGCGATTTCTCTGGCGTACCTGATTTCACGATGATGGTGACAACGGATGAAGTTAAAGCAATGCTGGGGTCAAAAAACAATACCATCATTGATGCACGCGCACCTGAACGCTTCAGAGGTGAAGTGGAACCAATCGACACAGTGGCGGGGAGGATCCCCGGTGCAGTAAACCGCTTTTATAACAATAATCTTGACAGCAGTGGTCAATTTTTGCCTGCTGAAAGCCTCAAAACGGCTTTTGAGACGCTGTTAAACGGCTTCAAGCCACAAGATGCAGTGGCATACTGCGGATCGGGCACCACAGCCTGCCATAACCTGATCGCGATGGCATACGCAGCTTTGCCGATGCCAAGATTGTATGTGGGTTCATGGTCCGAGTGGATCAGGGACCCGAAGAACCCAATTGAACGAGGATAAGAAGATAAAAATGCCTGGTTTAGCATCTACAAATGTTTCGAAATTATTAAACTCTCAAAACCCAATTATTCTGCCATTGGGTTTATCAAATGTATATTTAATTCGATGTGAAGGGGGGTATCTACAAGTTGACACAGGTTATGAATCAAATTATCGAGGGTACAGGAAGTTGCTGTCATTGGTTGGGGTGAATTTGCACGAGATTCGTTATCTTTTCTTAACCCACCATCATGACGATCACGCCGGTTTTTTAAACGACTTAACCAGTGAAACGGATCTTACAATCATCTGCCACGAAAAAGCCAGGTCTCTATTATTTATTGGTGAAAATGACAAGACAAGCGGGGGCGGTTACATAAATGGCATGATCAAGGTTTTGGCAGGCATCAAAATGCGCTTTGATCCAAGTTGGACGTTGACTTTTCCGCCTTTTACACTACGAGAGAAAGACATTTTGATCTCTGTTGATGACGATCAATTATTGCGCCAAATTGGTGTTGAAGGCAGAATTCTGACCACACCGGGGCATTGTATGGATCATATTGCTATCGTGCTGGATAATGGGGACGCGTTTTGCGGCGATGCGGCGTCAAGTTTTCTGCTGCCGTTTGGAGCGCGCTACGCCACGTTGTTCATGACAAACATGGAAGACGCCTACCGAAGTTGGCAGAAGATGCTGGATGCGCGAGCGCAAGTGATCTATCCAAGCCACGGAAAGGCTTTTTCAGCCGAGAAGCTGAGGCAAAATATGGGGAAGTACAAGACCAAGGATTTGGTTCGATTTTTCTAAAATACACATAAAAATGCTATAATATACACATAGCATTTAAGTGAGAGAGGAAAAATGAGAACAAATATAGAATTAGACGACCTGTTGGTCGCCAAAGCCCAGAAATTAACCGGTATCAAGACAAAACGTGAAGTGATTGACACAGCGTTACACACCCTCGTCAGATTGAAGGAACAGTCCGCTTTAAAAGCCTTACGTGGCAAGCTTCAGTGGGAAGGCAATTTGGACGAATCAAGGCAGGGGCGGGCAAATGCTGGTGGTTGATACCACCGTTTGGGTGGATTATTTCAACGGTCAGATCAACCCGCAAACAGACTACCTCGACGAAGCAGTGTCCAATGAAATCATATTGGTGGGAGATTTAATTCTAAGTGAAACGCTGCAAGGTTTTCGAGAAGACCGCGATTATCAACTAGCGCTCAAGGCACTCTCCACGTTTGAACAGGTTGAAATGGTCAATCTTGAACGGGCAAGGCAAAGTGCACAATATTACCGAGAATTACGTAAAAGGGGAATTACCGTTCGCAAAACCATTGATTGTTTGATCGCCACGTTTTGCATTTCTGAGGAGCATACGCTATTACATAGGGATAGCGATTATGATGGGTTTGAACAGTATTTGGGATTGAGTGTGGTTCATATTAAATAATTTATGGTCAAAAAAAGTTTTTTTTTGTTTTTTGTGTCAATCGGGAATTGTTGATAATAGGGGGGGAAAATGAAATTCTACAAGCTGTGGAACCATAGATTGGAATGCCTTTATGGTGTATAAGGCGGACTAGTTCTGATGAGAGTGTGAATTTTGATGTAACTTCACAAGGAATTAATAAAATAATAAAGGTGGGTTAAGCAACCGAACCTGACTAAACTTTTGAGAAGAACCACTTTTATTCAAATCGTCTTCCAGATAAATATTAACAACTTAGTTGGGGATTGCTTCATCCTGACAGGAGTAAATAGCGTAAAGATTGTAAACAATTGCTTGCATTTTTTGCTTATGGAGTTTTTTTTCCTGGATTCGCAACAACTGTGATAAAAGTCAACCCTAAATTGCAGTTTTCAGGTCAAAGTTTTGGTTAACCCGGATTATTGCATTGAGAAGTACAAGTAATTTTCGCATGCATGCGGTTAACGCTACTTTTCTCTCCTTTCCCATTCGGATTAATCGATCATAAAATGCTTTAATTCTCGGGTTATGTTTTGATGCAGACAGGGCTGCCATATATAAAACACTTCGGACATTAGCCCTGCCACCATAAACCCTGCGCTTTTTCTGTCGCCTGCCACTATCCTTATTCACTGGTGCAACTCCAACCAATGCAGCGATCTTTTGCCGATTTAGGGTACCTAGCTCTGGAAGCATGGCAAGAATGGTCGCCGATGTAACTGGTCCAATTCCAGCGACACTTCTGAGTAGTTTGTCTTTCTCTTTCCAAATTGGGCTTTGATGAATGAATTTTGTGATTTCATTATCCAAGTCTCTTAATTCACTTTCAAGCCAGGATAAATGGGTTTCGATTCGTTCTTTCATGGAAAAACGTGCTGAATGGATTCTGTTCTTTTCCGCTGTGAGCATCTCGACAATCTGTTTTCGGCGTGTGATCAGTGCTGTGAGCTTTTCCTCATCGTTGGTAGGTAGTTTTCTTGCTTCAGGGTGAGTCGCTTCACCAAAATGAGCAATTACTTTTGCATCCAGCTTATCTGTCTTGGCCAATTGACCGATTGATCTTGCAAATTCACGAATTCTTCTGGGGTTAACGACCGCGACCGGCATCTTTACATATGCCAATTCTGCTACAAACGGTAATTCCAATCCGCCAGTTGCTTCCAGAACTATCAGTTCAGGTTGAAGAAATTTCAACCAATCGATTAGCTCCTGGATCCCTGTGGGATCATTTCGGAACTGCTTGTATTCATTACTTGTCCGGCTAGCCACATCCAGTGTAGCTTTCGAAACATCAACCCCAACAAATTCCGCTTTTGAAGTCATTAGATGCTCCTTGTATAATATGTTAGCCCGCGTTAGCGAAAATACGGTCATTAAGACCAAACAACTGTTCGGGCATTTGATATTTGGACACGGCGATCAGCGTTGCGAAACGGTCTTTTAGACCAAATGACAGTCGATCTGCCGTGTCCTCTAATATAATTTTATACCTTTGGGTTGATCATACTAATGACAACTATTTTTTCAGCGCGGATTTGACCATCATATCCATGACCGGGTAGAGCAGGCGGCCGACGAAGTGATGCAGCCAGTACATCAGTTTGCCTTCGCTGCCGGGCAGAATGATATATTGCTTTCTGGCAACGGCTTTGAGGGTTTCGAGGGCTACGATATTGGGGTCGAGTAATTTCGCGGAACCGGCAATTTCTTTGGTGACTGCAGGTTTGAACTGGCTCTCGTAGGTGAGTTGGGGGGTATCCGTGTCGGGGGGGAAGACGATGGAAACCTGAATGCCATCCGGTTTGAGTTCGGCGCGCAAGGCATCTGTAAATCCGCTCACAGCGAACTTGGAAGCACCGTAGGCGGTATAGCCATAGACACCGATAAAGCCGGCAATGGACGAAATGTTGACGATCACGCCAGATTTGCGCTGCTGCATGAGGGGAACGAGCACCTTGAGCACGTTAACCGTGCCGAAATAGTTGACGTCCATCATCCAGTGGAAGATGTCGTCGCCGAGGTCTTCAAAGCGGCCTGGATGGGCGACGCCGGCAGAATTGAATACCATGTCTGGAATCCCGTTTTCAGTGACGAAATCCAGTAAGGCTTTTTCAACTTCATCCTTATTGGATACATCCGCCTGAAGGGTGAATATTTTTTGGTCATGGTGTAGTTTAGATTTTGCGAGGTCGGCTGAAGACGAGGTGAGAAGTTCCGCACGGCGGGCTAGGATGGCAACATGACCGCCATTGCGTAGAATTAGTCTGGCGAGCGCCAATCCGATACCGCTGGAACCGCCGGTAACCATGGCTAATTTATTACGATAAAAATCCATATTGACCTCTCTAATGTCCGCAGGATCCGCATGAGCCGCCGCTGCAACCAGCGCAACCACCACCGCCACTGGATGCTCCGCCAGAGCGTCCGTCGCTTTTGGAATAGCACAACGACAATGCGCGTTTGGTATCTGTTGATTGGCAAGTTTTACAGGCGATTTCGGCATCCGCGTCTTTCATGGGGCGGATGGCTTCAAATTTGTTGCTGCAAGTCTGGCATTGATATTCGTAAATCGGCATTTTTCACTCGCTAAGTTAAGAGTTTTGAGAATTATAAAATCGCAAGGCATAGATGGCAATTCCGGCAGCCACGGCGACATTGAGCGAATTCTTGCTGCCGAGCATTGGCAGTGAAAGGGTCATATTAGATTGCTTCAGTAATACCGGGTCTACCCCAGAAATCTCGTTACCCAGGATTAATAACACGGATTGAGTAGATTCGATTTGTTTGACTTCGGTAAACAGGTCGATCGATTGCTCAGCAGCTTCAAGAGAATAGAGAAGTGTGCCTTCTTCGAGCTGGCCGACAACATCCAGGGCGTTGCGGTGATAAGACCACGAGACAAAGCCTTCAGCACCCAGACCGGTCTTGATAATTTTGGGATGGTCGGGTGTGGGTGTGGTGCCGCAGCAGTAAATATGGTTGACGCCTGCGCCGTCCGCGGTGCGGAAGATGGAGCCGACATTGAGGGTACTGCGCAAGTTATCGAGCAAAAGATCCACGCGGCGCGCGGATTTGAACTGCGGCAGACTGGCAGCCTTCACGTTAGCATAAGGTTCACCTGATGGCATCAGCGGTGATTTACAGAACGGACAAACCTCCATGTGATCCACAGACAGGTTGGTCGGAAAGCGCAAGCGGCACTCCGGGTTCTGGCATTCAAAGATCTGAAAGAATTGCTCAGACATTGTTCTCGACTTCTTCCGGGACGGGCAAGAGGGTCAGTTCTGTGCGCACCACATCCACAACGAAAGGAGAGATGCCGAGTTCTTCGAGCACTTCTTCAGGTCGGCCGGTGGCGCCAGGCATGGCCATCAGTCGCATATAGATGGTGGCAGGCTGGCCGGCAGAAAAAGTGAGTTCTTTGATCAAAGGGCGGAGGTCGTACTGCTTTCCGCGGCGATCACGCATGCATATTTCGAGTCTGTTTAATTGATTGACCTTCTCTTGTATGGGATCCAGGTCGCAATCTTCGGGGAGGGTAACGTAGTAAACAGCAGATTCTACAATCGTTTGCAGTGGAGGGCTCTTGAGCGGTACATTGGTGAGCGTTTGAATCTCAATCCCTGGTTGGACGGATTTCTCAAGCTTGGATTGCAGTTCTGCAAGCGATTCTTCAGAGTCGCACCAGAAATCAAGTAGTTCCACCTGGCTGGTGAAGCCCAATGGCAGTGGACAGGCCTGGTGCATACGGGGTTGGGGGTGAAAACCTTGTGAATAGGCCAGCGGTACGCGTGCGCGGCGGAAGGTGCGTTCCCAGACCTTATGCAGGTCAAGGTTGCCAATGTATTGCAGGGCTTCGCCCTTAAAGTAATGAATTCGTACGCGCTGCATTATGAGGCCTCCAGGCAGACCCAATTGACACCGTCTTTTTCTTTGAGTTGATCAGTAAGTGTCGGGATGATTCCACAGGCCAGACATTGATCGCGGCAGTCTTCAGTGGTTTCACCTGCCAGTGCTTTTTTGTACTCGCGTTCCAAATATTTTCGTGAGATGCCGGTACTGATGTGATCCCAGGGCAGCACCTCGGAAATCTCGCGTTCGCGGGAAGTGTAAATCTCAGGCGGCAGGCCAGCCCCTTCGAGAGCATCAATCCACAAATTGTAGTTAAATTGATCCATCCAGGCGTCAAATTTGGCGCCGTGACGCCAGGCATCTTCGATCACGTTTGACAAACGACGGTCGCCGCGTGACAGGGTGGCTTCAAGAATCGTCTCGCGCGGATTGGACCAGGTCATTTTCATGCCAGGAGTGCGCAGTTGGTCTTTAAGCAGATTTTGCTTATCCAAAACGTTTGGTATGCTGTCAAGCGCTGTCCATTGAAAGGGGGTATGCGACTTGGGCACAAAGGTGCTGACGCCGGTATGCAGGCTGGCTTTGTTGCCGATAATCTTGCGACCTTCCTTGATAACTTGTTTGCAAAGATCAGCTATGGCTTGTACATCTTCCATGGTTTCAAAGGGGTGCCCGATCATGAAATAGAGTTTGATGGAATTCCAACCGCGGGAGTAAATTTGGCGCGCGGTCTCAAGAAGCTGCTCGGCCTGTATGGGCTTGTTAATCAGGTTGCGCATGCGGTCTGTGGCGGCTTCGGGGGCGAGGGTGAATCCACCCTGGCGCACGCCTTTGAGTTTTTCCATCAGACCGACGGCGAAAGTCTCAATACGCAGCGAGGGTAAAGAGATGACCAGGTTGCGACCGGCAAATTTTTCGCTGATGGTGGAGACTAATTCCTCTATTTGCGTATAGTCACTAGATGAGAGAGATAAAAGTGCGATTTCTTCATAACCGGTGTTCTTCATTGATTCTTCAATCGCATTGACGATTTGTTCCACCGAACGTTCACGCACAGGGCGATTGACCATGCCGGCGTGGCAAAAACGGCAGCCGCGCGTACATCCGCGCATGATTTCTACCGCGATGCGGTTGTGCACCACGTCGATAGAAGGCACAATAAAGTGGGTCGGCGGATCGGGCAGGATACCTACCACGCGTTTGACGATTTTTTTGGGGAACTTAGGCGAAGTGGGGTCTACAGATTGGACCGATCCATTTTTGTTGTACGTGACATCGTAGAACGCAGGCACATATATGCCTGGGATGGCTTGCAACTGTTCGAGGGTTTGAAGTCGAGAAAGATTCTCAGTTTTGGCGGATTTGATGCAATCCAGCACGTCATGGATGGCTTCTTCACCCTCACCAATTACAAAGGCATCAATGAAGGCAGACATGGGCTCGGGGTTGTAGGCTGCGTGTCCGCCGGCAATGATGATGGGATGGCTGTCGTTGCGGTCCGTGGAGCGTAAGGGCAAACCGGCCAGGTCAATGGCGTTGAGTACGTTAGTGTAAAGGGTTTCGTAAGGCAGGGTAAAACCAATCACGTCAAATTCAGCAAGCGGTGTGCAGGATTCGAGCGTGTAGAGCGGCAGGCTGTTCTCACGCATGGCTTCTTCCATATCCAGCCAAGGGACGTAGGCGCGTTCGCAAAGGGTATCAGGACGCTCGTTGATGGTCTCATAAAGGATCGAAATCCCCAGGTTGGGCACACCGATATCATAAATATCTGGGAAGACCAGCGCCATGCGCAGACCGATCTCGTCCCAGTTTTTGACCACATGGTTAAACTCACCGCCGAAGTAACGTCCAGGCTTGACGACGGTGGGGAGGATGGCTTTAAGTTTCTTTTTGATCTCAATTCGATTCAGCACCAGTAAATCTCCTTTAGTTTGGCTACGGGAGTGAATTGTAATTGATTATCGGGATTAGTGAATAGGAAATTGTGATTCATGAACCGTGAAACGTGAAATGTAAATCGTAATTCGTGAAATGTGAATATCTCCGAGTTTCTTTAAGAATATTCGTTATTGTTTCGAAAAAAAACGGGAAACGAATACCCTTCGCTTCGCTCGGGCACAGGTAAAACGAATCAATATTGAAATAAGGAAGATATTTGGAGACAGTTAGAGGTAGTCGTTTTGTATTTGAATTTATGCACGAATGATGGTGAAGATTTACTGTTTTTATTAAGATTGATATATCCATAAGTCATGGCAATCAAGAAAAAATATATTGACATAGAATATATATTCTATGTCAATATTGTAGTTTGTCAAGAGTTGAAGGTTTCAGAATAAGTGTCTAATTTGGAATAGCCACCAGGGTTATGATTGCTTGCAACATCCCTGGCCATTTTCCATTTTTTGCCTTACTCGCATAATTAGTTCGCCCATAATGCAGCGAGCGACAGGGAGTGCTTAATATATGAGGTACAAGGAGTCTTACAAAAAACCTTCTATAAGCAGGTGATTCCACCATCGATAATAAGTTCGCTGCCTGTGGCGTAGCTTGAGGCTTTGCTGGCGAAATACAGTACGCCCCCGGCCATTTCATCAGTGGTGGCAAAGCGAGCGAATGGTGTGGCTTTCATCCAAACATCGGTAATGTTCTTTTCAACAATCTGATTCATTTCAGTCCACACATAGCCTGGGCTGACCACGTTGACGCGGATGCCGTACTTTACCCACTCAATGGCCAAGCTCTTTGTTAAGTGAACCAAAGCTGCCTTTGAAGCATTGTATGCTGCCTGACTTTGCGGCTGGACGATTATCGAGGCTGAAATAGACGCGACATTAATTATTGTGCCTGGTTTCTTTTCGCTGATTAGTTTTTTGGCAAAAGTTCTTGCCACCAGGAAAGCGCCGTTTAGATTTACATCCAGAATGCGTTTCCAATCTGCATAGTCAACCTCAAGCGCTGATTTAGGAATGTTTATACCAGCGTTATTGAGTAAAACATCTGCGGTACCAATCGTGCTGGAGACGGTCTCGATCATCTGATTTACTGCGGATTCATCAGTAACATCGCAGCCAACACCCACAGTCTTTACACCGTATTCAGCAGCGATTTCACTTGCAACTTTCCGGGCAACATCGTCATGAGTAGCCACAATGGCAACAGATGCGCCAGCCGATGCCAGATAGTTTGCTACACATCGCCCAATTCCACTTGTGCCACCGGTGACGATGGCCGTATTGCCATTCAAAGAGAATAACTCTGCTAAAGAGATCATTTTGTTGCTCCTTATTTTTATTAATTCTACTAAGCTAATTGTAATCTTAACCGAGAACCGAGAACCGAGAACCGTGATTACAATTATGTATTCTTGACGATGAACCCGGATCCTGGGAAAGTGGGTTTGAACGAAAACAGTTACTTTGTAAAGGACTCGTGCGTTCTGGAAATTGCCTTCACCCCTGGCCCCTCTCCCAAGGCTGGGAGAGGGGGAGTGATTTTTACTTGAAATGTCAAATCGCTCTGGGGAGAGGGCTTATTTATCGATTCTCGATATGAAATTCCTCGACCTGGACTTCGGGGAAGCGAGTTTCGACAAACTCAACCACTTTGTTGAGTACACGGGCATTATGGTTTGGGTCGGTGGAGAGGAGGGCGCAGCCGAGCCAGGCGGACTGCCAGACGTCTTGCAGGCCAATCTCCGCTGCGGAGAGGTTGAATTCCTTGTGCAGGCGTGCGAGGATGGGAGAAAGCAGCGAACGCTTCTGCTTCAACGATCCGCAGCCTGGGAGCGAAAGTTTGAGGGTGAGAAGGGAAACCGAGTGTTGGTTAATTTCATGATTTGCAGATGGCATCGAATGACTTTTCCATTCATACTAATATTAGCAACTATAATAATAAACTCAAAAAATGTTTTAGGGAATGATGATGAATTACTATCAGGCTCTCGATTTTCTGAACTCCCTTATTGATTACAGCCACATCCCCAACCTGGGTTATTCACCAGAGAAGTTTGATATGCAGCGCGTGCGCGACTTGCTGGGGTTGATGGGCGACCCGCAGAAGAGATTTCATATCGTGCACATTGCGGGGACGAAGGGCAAGGGATCCACGGCGGCAATGATGGCCAGCGTGCTGCAGGCTGCCGGCTATCGGGTGGGGTTGTTCACCTCTCCCTTTCTGTTTGATTTCTGTGAGCAGATTCAAGTCAACCGCGGCTCCATTTCTCACGAGGAATTATCCGTTCAGGTGGAGGCGCTCAAACCGCTGCTTGAACAAGTAGCCAACATCACCACCTTTGAAGCGACCACGGCCATTGGGTTTCAGTATTTCAAAGACCAGAAGGTAGATATCGCAATCGTGGAAGCCGGTTTGGGCGGACGAACGGACGCGACCAATGTGGTGGAACCGCTGTTGTCGGTGATCACTTCGATTTCATATGATCATGTGGGCGTGTTGGGTGACACGATAGAGTCCATTGCTGGACACAAAGTCGGGATAATCAAGCCGGGCAAGCCGGTGGTGGCTGCACGCCAGGTTTACCCAGAGGCACTAAGAATTATTCAAGAAACAGCAAAAAGTAAGGATTCTGAACTGATTGAAGCAGAAAAACAAGTGAACATCTCTCCTCTAAATCATTCTCTGGATGGACAAGACATTCAGGTCACATTCAAAAATCGAAGCAGCAATGATTGGGACGGCCACTACCGATTAAATCTGCTTGGGGCACATCAAATGGATAATGCCAGCACAGCTTTGACTGCATTATCCAAGCTGTCTGAATCAGGGTTTACTATCAGTCAAAACCACCTTAAGGTTGGACTCAAAAACGTTTATTGGCCGTGCCGGTTTGAAGTGGTCAGCCGAGATCCGCTGATGGTGTTAGACAGCGCCCACAATGTCGACAGCGCTAAAAAACTTAAACAAAGCATGGCAGATTATCTCGGCAGGTACAAAATATTACTAATCTTTGGCTCTTCAGTGGATAAGGATATCGAAGGCATGTTCAAGGTACTCTTACCGGGGGTTGAAAAGGTGATTTTTGCTAAAAGCGAGCATCCGCGGGCCGCAGAACCTGCGATGCTGGTAAAATTAGGAAGAGACAACCCTGTGCCGTGCGAAGTGGCAGAAAACATCACAGAAGCGATTCACAGCGCAAAAAAACAAGCCGACAGACAAACGGCCGTGGTAGTTGCTGGCAGCATCTTCATCGCTGCGGCTGCCAGGGAAGTCATTCTTAATAATTAAGGCGGAAACTGTAAATGAAAGATGATTGGAAAAAACGGTTAGACAATCCCGAAGAATTTACCGCAGCGCTATATCAGCGCACGGATGAGCTTTATCAAGTTACAGATGCCACACCCGACGACAGCGGCATGATTCTGTGCCCGGCATTAATCATGCGGGATATTGTGGTTTTTCCACGTATGGTTTCGCCAATCTTTGTGTCCCCCGGACAAAACCTGGACGCCATCAATTATGTGCAAAAGAATGGCGGCACCATGGTGGGTTTGATGCTCAAAGACAGCGAGATCGAAAACCCTGCCAGCGGAGATTATCTTGAGGTGGGTGTTGAAGTAGCGGTTGGCCGCCTGTTGACATTGCAAGACGGCAATGCATCCGCGTTGGTTCAGGGACGTCGGCGCATCAAAATAATGGAGATCATTGAACACGATTCATTTACCTGGGTGAAAGGCTTTGTCGTCAACGACAATCCGATTTCAGACAGGCAAATTGAAGCGCTGATGCGTACCTCGCGCGATTTATTTGAAAAATGTGTGCAGCTTGACCGCAGTTTACCCGATGAAGCGCATTTGTTCTCAATCAATATATCCGAGCCGGGTTGGCTCGCAGATATGATCGCCACAGCCATTTCACTGCCTTTTGAAGAGCGTCTTGAACTCTTAACCATCATGGAGCCGAAAGAACGTCTGAAGAAGGTCAACTGGCTGCTGGCACAAGAGCTGGATGTCCTTCAGCTTGAAGACGAAATTCAGAACAGGGTGCAAAGTGAAGTAGATCGCTCGCAGAGGGAATTTTATCTGCGTGAGCAGTTAAAAGCCATCCAGAATGAACTGGGCGAAGGGGATATATGGACGCGTGAACTCACCGAATTGCGCTCCAAAATCGAACAGAAAAAAATGCCGGAGGAAGCCAAAGCGACAGCCGATAAAGAAATAGAGCGCATGACCCAGATGCCGCCAATGTCGCCAGAAGTGGGCATCATCCGCACTTATTTAGACTGGATCATTGATCTGCCTTGGGGCGAGACCACTGATGACAATCTTGATGTCAGGCATGCTGGCAAGGTATTGAATGATAATCATTATGGCCTCGGCAAAGCAAAAGACCGTATTTTAGAATACATCGCGGTAAAAAGTCTCAAGCCAAAGAAAGAGCGTCAGCCCATTTTGTGCTTCACGGGACCTCCTGGAACCGGTAAAACCTCATTGGGACAATCGATTGCCACTGCGCTGGGGCGTAAGTTCGTCCGCCTTTCACTGGGCGGTGTGAGAGATGAAGCAGAAATCCGCGGACATAGGCGTACCTACATTGGTGCCATGCCCGGTCGTATTTTGCAAACCATGAAGCGGGCTGGATCGAGCAATCCGCTTTTCATGTTGGACGAGATTGATAAATTAGGCTCCGATTTCAGGGGCGACCCCTCATCGGCGCTATTGGAAGTGCTCGATCCAGAACAGAATTACTCTTTTTCTGACCATTATCTGGAACTACCATTTGATCTGTCAAAGGTGATGTTTATCACCACCGCCAACAGTCTCGCGCTGATTCCACCTGCGCTTTTAGACCGAATGGAAATCCTCGAATTCCCTGGTTACATTGAAGAAGAAAAGTTGGAGATCGCAAGGCGATTTTTAATCCCGAGGCAGCTTGAAGAAAGTGGACTGGAGGAAGAAGAACTCGTTTTTGAAGATTCAGCGGTTAAAAAAGTGATCCGTGAATATACATATGAAGCTGGCGTGCGCAACCTTGAGCGTGAAATCGGCCGTATTTGTCGTAAAGAAGCACGTTTGAAGTCAGAAAAGAAGAGGGTGATTAAAAACCTGACCACCACGGTGGTGGAAAAATTCCTCGGTCCGCCCCAGTTCTTTATGACTGAAGGAGAACGGCAGGATGAAAGCGGTGTGGCGACCGCACTGGCGTGGACTGAAAACGGCGGCGAAATTATGCCGGTTGAGGTGTTGATTCTTGAGGGGAAAGGCAACATGCAGGTCACCGGCCAAATTGGTGAAATCATGCAGGAATCCGCCCAGGCTGCGCTTTCTTATCTCAAATCTCGATCAGCGGAATTTGATATTGACCCGGATATTTATGAAAATCTGGATGTTCATATTCACATCCCGGAAGGTGCCATCCCCAAAGATGGGCCATCCGCGGGTATTACCATGGCAACAGCCCTGGTTTCTGCATTCTCGGAGCATAAAGTACGGAAAGAAGTGTGCATGACGGGTGAAATTACATTGCGTGGTAAGGTTTTGCCGATCGGCGGTGTGCGCGAGAAGATATTAGCTGCCCACCGTGCAGGTATGAAAACGGTTCTATTGCCTGAAAAGAATAAAAAAGATCTGGTTGAAGTGCCTAAAAAGGTGTTGGAAGATTTGAACATCATAATGGTCAGACATATGGATGATGTCTTACCGGTCGCTTTACATCCAGAGCCAACATTTGAAAATCGAACGCTAAAAAAGATCAGGGAATTAATACTAAAAGACAGAGAAGAAGATAGAAAAGAAGAAGAGAAGAAAAATTAATTTAATAGCTATCATTACAAATGATGTTATTAAATTTGTATAGAGCAGAACCCCGATTTCTTTGAAGAGAAATCGGGGTTCGAAATTAAACTTGGTAATCGGATTCAGAATAAGTTAATCTGTTTATTGAGACAGCGGTTTGCGTTTTTCGGTTTGAAGGGCGATGATGCCATTTTTGACTTGATTGAGACTTTTTTCCAGTTCGATTTGCATAGCTGTCAGGGTTTGAACCACATATTCATCCGTGTCACGGCGGGTTTGTTCGCTTTCTTGCCTGGCCTGGTTGATGATCTGTTCAGCGCGAACCTGCGCAGCGAGGGTGGTAGGGTCTTTATCGACTAATTTTTCACTTTTTTCACGTGCGAGGGCAATGGTGCGGTTGGCTTCTTCCTGGGCTTGTGCAAGCACTCGATCGCGTTGAGCGAGCAATTGCTGCGCTTTCTTGATCTCATCAGGGATGGTAATCCTCATCTGATCGATCAAATCCAACATGCGATCTTCATCCACGACGACGCTGTGGGTGAACCAAATAGGCTTGCTTTCGTTAAAAAGCTCTTCAAGTCGATCAACCAGATGCAAGATATCCATTAGATACTCCTTACAGTATTATATCCAATAACTATGATATCTGTTGCAATCTTCGGGCCAACTATTAATCCCTTAATGTGTGACCAGGGACGATCGGGTTGTTATCCCCCAGATTGGACAGTTTTTTTTTCAATATCTCTTCAACGGATTTTGGAACCATAGTGCTGATGTCACCGCCAAGTGATGCTATTTCTCGCACAGTGGAGGAGGAGAGGAAGGTGTGTTCTTCGCTGGTAATCAAAGCCATCATTTCGACATTTTGTGTCAGCCGGTGATTGGCCAGCGCCATACGGAATTCATATTCAAAATCAGAAAAAACGCGCAAACCCCTGATCATGACCTTTGCACCGATCAATTCGCAGAACTTTACGGTCAATCCGCTGTAGCCACACACAGTCACTTTAGGGTTATCTTTAAACACACCTTTAACAAGTGAAATTCTTTCTTCTGGCGACAATAAGAAATTTTTGAGCGGCTTATCAAAAACAGCGATAACCAGCTCATCTACCAAATTGGCTGCGCGGTTTGCAATATCAATGTGGCCATTATGAATGGGATCGAAAGATCCGGGAAAAACGGCTTTTAACATTTGCTCCTAACTCAAATCACTATTTTCTGAATGCCAAAATTCGGATACTTTACTTAATAATAATGCATTTTCGGGTTTTGATAGCATCGGATCGGAGGTGAATAATTCTTCTGCCACATTGCGGGCTAACTCGATCAAGCGTATGTCGGTGATGCGCGCCATACGTAAATCAGCAAAACCGGATTGACGATAACCAATGAAGTCGCCGGGTCCGCGCTGCTCAAGGTCTTTTTCGGCTAACACAAAACCATCATTGGTTTCGGTCATCACTTTAAGGCGTTCGTTTTCGAGCGAATCTGCCGTTTCTGGAATCAGCAGACAAATGGATTGCTCGTCGCCGCGTCCGACACGGCCGCGCAATTGATGAAGTTGGGCCAGACCAAAGCGGTTTGCGCCTTCTATCATCATGACGGTTGCATTAGGGATATCCACACCAACTTCAATCACTGTTGTGGAAACAAGAATATCAAACTCTTTGTTTCTAAAGTTTTTCATGACGGATTCTTTTTCATCCGGAGTCATTTTGCCATGCAGCAACCCCACTTTTAGATTGGGGAAGATATCTTTCTGAAGGACTTCATGGTCATCCACGGCTGCTTTTACTTCGTCATTGTCGCCCTGGTCTATGAGCGGATAGACGATAAAAGCCTGGTGTCCGTTCTCGATTTGGGTTTTGACCAGTTGGTAGGCACGTTCACGCTCCAACGGACTGAGCACGTAGGTTTTAACCGGCTTTCTGCCAACTGGCATCTCATCCATGATGGAAAGCTCGAGATCTCCGTAAAGCGTCAGGGCGAGTGACCGGGGAATGGGTGTGGCCGTCATGACCAGCAAATGGGGATTGGTGCCTTTTTTCCGCAGGGCTGCTCTTTGCGCCACACCAAAACGGTGCTGCTCATCAATGACAGCAAATTGCAGGTTCTTGAATTGAATTGGGTCTTCAATCAAGGCATGAGTACCGATGATCAACTTGATCGAGCCATCGAGCAAACCTTGTTTGATCGTCTCACGTTCCTTGGGGTTGGAATCACCGGTGAGCAATACTATTTCGTTGCTTTTCAAAGGGGCATGCGGGTGACTTGCATCTGCCAAAAATTTTTGCATGGAACGGTAATGTTGTTCTGCAAGGATGCCGGTAGGTGCCATTATGACGGCCTGTCCGTCTTTAAGTACGACAATGGCGGCTGTAAGGGCTGCAATAATGGTTTTGCCAGACCCCACATCTCCCTGGAGCAAGCGATTCATGGGGCTGCCGCTGGCAAGGTCTTTTTGAACTTCAACAAAGGTTTTTTGTTGGGCACCGGTCAATTCAAAGGGCAGTCCATTTATTAATTGATTAATTATTTCTGGTTCGACAACAAATTTTTCAGCAGTTTGAGTGACCCAACTTTTTTTCTGCTGTAAAACACCTAATTGAAGCAGAAAGATTTCATCAAAGGCAAGGCGGCGTTGCGCTGAAAGCAACCTGTCGTGGGTTTTAGGGTAATGAATTTGGGTTAATGCTGTATTTAAATCGACTATCTTTGCTTTGGTTCTAATACTCTCTGGCAGAAAATCAGCAACACGGCTGGCATAAAAACTGACTGCTTCGTTAACTGCGGTGCGAACTATCTTTTGTGAAAGCCCCGAGGTTAATGGATATACGGGAATAATGCCGTTAGTGCTCAGGTGGCTTTGATCCAGTTCTTCAAAACTGGGATCATTCATTTGTTTACGGCCGAGATAAGGTTCGACCTTGCCCGAGATCACAAGTTGTTTGCCGTGCTGAAACTGGTTTGCGAAGTTTTGAGCGTATTTGCTGCCCCTAAAGAAGGATAACCTCAGAAAACCTGTTCCATCACTTACCACCACTTCTACGCGCGAAAGTTCTCGATTGCGTACCTTGGTCACCAGCGTGCTTTGAACGGTGGCAATGATGGTAAGAACATCATCGTATTCCAAATGATTGATGGTTTTGAGGGTTGAATAATCATCATGACGGCGGGGAAAAAAATACAACAAGTCGCCGATGGTATCTACACCAAGGTTCTTGAAATCTGCCGCACGACTCATTCCAATTTTGTTGAGAAGATGGAGCGGTGCGGTTAATCCGTGGGTGGGTTTGGAGGCCGTTTCAGATGGTGGAGGAGCAGTATTGCGGTAATTAGAATTGCGGTTTTGATATTGGGGTTTAGAGAGCGTGGATTTGTCGTATGTCGTGGTTGGCGTGGAAGTTTCTTCGCCGAGCAGGAGAAGGATATCTTTTGTTGATCGTTCACGGTCTTCAACAGAAGAACGGCTGTACGCTGCAAAATACGACTCAATATTGGATTTGAGTTCTTCTGAAATGCCTTCTTTGATCAATTCAGGGCGTAACGCGGGTAGAAACTTTTCGAGTCCCCCGATGATGGCTCTATTGGCGTACTTGTTTTGTACTTCCAACATGAGTATTTTGCGAATTTTGTCCAATGAAGTTGGCATAGCTCTATTTTACCCGAAAGACAGAAAATCCATTTTGCGTAGGGGCTATTCAGTTATTTTCGATGACCACCAATCCAAAACCTTTTGGTCCGATCAAGGATGAAAGATAATTATTATGTGGATGTTCAGTATAGATTGTAGCAGGATGATTTTCATCAAGGTATTGCTTGATCAATTTTGCTTCTTGTATGGCAGGTGTTGTGGTTTGTAAAAATGAGACCTGGAAAAGATCATCAAACTCATCAATGTATTCAATAAAGTAGTCAATTACGCCATGGATGTTTTTTAGTTTGTCAATTGGTGTAAAAGTTCCGTCTTCAAGGCTAAAAATAGGCAGTAAAGAAAGCATTTCACCGACGACACTCTGACCTTTGTCTATATAGCCTGCATTATGCAGATAAGATAAGCCGGGGGTGCAAAGCAAAGTGTAAATATGCGGTAAATGTTCGCGCAAGGTTTCTTCAATAAGATTGCCAGCGGTATTATTTGCGATCAAATCCATTGCAGATTGAATCAGGAAACCCTGACCAATGGATAAAGATTGACTATCGATGAGATGCACAGCAGCGCGCCCCTTAATTTTGTTGAGAAGCTCAATAATTGTGGCGTAAGCTGGATTGATCTCTTTGGAATGTAAAATGATAAACACATCATCAAATTGATTGACGCTAGTTTCAATGACTTCTCGAATTTCATCGTAATCAGGAACCGTGATGATGGGATCCTTGTTTAGAGCCAGATGCTTTGGAAAGGTCAAACCACTATCATGGTAAGTCTCTTTTGGGTTGATAAAAAAATACTCCGTTTTAAAGTTGATAAAACGGAGGCAAATATTCTCTGGGAAGTTAACCCTGGTAAATTGTGCGGCGTTGTCAGCTATGATGCAACATGATGGCATAAAACTCACTCGAGAGAAATGATCAGTTGATAGTGGGGTTGTCCACCTTCGTGCACTTCAATTTCATGATCAGGATAAAGTTGTGTGAGATATTCGCTGATATCTTTAACATCACTCTGTTCCATGTTTTCGCCGTAGAAAAGGGTAATTCTTTCGCGGGCAGACATATCCGCTTTTTTGAGAAGCATTGTACAGGCTTCTTTTACAGAATCGCCTGAGACCAGCAATTTGCCGTTAAGCAAGCCAATGATCTTGCCAATTTGAACTTCAACACCGTTTAGTTTGACTGAGCGAGTGGCAGTTGTGATTTCGCAGGTATCTACTTCAGACAAAGCTTCAACCATATCCGCTGCGATTTTTTGTGTATCGCCTTCAGGATCAAGACGAAGCATGGCAGAAAGCCCTTGGGGAATGGTTTTGGATTCGACCACAAATACATTTTTAACGCTGACTGATTTAGCTGTATTTGCGGCTAAAACTATATTTTTGTTGTTTGGAAGGATGATGACATTATTAGTGGGCAGGTCTTCGAAGGCTTTAAGAATCTCTTCAGTGCTGGGATTCATGGTTTGGCCACCTTCAATGATTGCAGCAACACCCAGGCTGGCAAGAATCTTGGAAATTCCAAGACCTGGTGATACAGCAACTACAGCAATATTGCCTTCGTGAAAGTCGTTTAACTGATATCGTTTGGATTTTTGTTTGGAATTATCCATTTGGAGTTGGAGGTTTTCCATGGCGACTTTAGACCATGTGCCAATTGAGGAAATGTAATTTAAAGGTTCGTGGCGCTTATCCGCTTCGACATGGATGTGCATGCGGTACATGCCGTCACCTTCGCCAACTTGCACGGATGTGCCGATCTCGGATAATTTTTCATAAAAACTTTCGAGAACCAGCGGCTCTTTGGTGGAAAAGTCGATCACAACTTCAACATCCTGGCCTTCTTCAACTTCGTCCATGGTGTCTGAAAGATCCATGCTGGATAACGGTTGAATTAGTACAGCGGAAGAATCGAGTGTTTGTCCCTGGATATGACGCTGCATGCCTTCAAGGATAAAGAACAAACCTTTGCCGCCAGAATCAACCACACCTGCAGATTTCAAAATGGGCAGTAATTCAGGGGTAAACTTTACAGATTCATCCGCAGCATTAACTGCTATTTTTAGAAGTTCTTCAAGGTCGGTGGTACGTACAGCGGCTTTTTCGATTGCGATTGAAATATCTTTTATCACGGTGAGGATGGTGCCTTCGACCGGTCGAACGACGCCTTTATAGGCGGTGTTGCGGCTTTCACTCAAAGCGCGAGCGAAAATCTCATGATCCATTTCTGGAAGGCTGTCGAGCGCGCGGGCAAAACCACGCCAAATTTGTGAAAGAATGACGCCTGAGTTGCCTCTGGCTCCCATTAAAGCGCCTTGAGCAATATCTTTTGCCATCTTGCCAATATTGGTTTCTGATGAGGAAGCCACTTCATTATAAGCTGCTTGCATGGTTAAAAGCATGTTTGTGCCTGTATCACCATCTGGTACAGGGAAAACATTTAAAGAATTCACCATTTGCTGATTTGCTTTAAGCCAGAGAAGAGAAGCCTCAAGAAGTTTTTTTAACTTTTGACCATCAATTGAAGTAATGGGTTTTTTAGAATCAGTCACTGTTGTACTCGTTTCAAGAGAAGTAGTTGTCATATTGAGTTTAGGCGATAATGGTTTGAATTAATCAGGGTTGCTGATGCGCAATCCGCGCACATGGACATTAACCTGATCGACCGATAAGCCTGTCGTGTTTTCGACCTGATATTTTACATTTTCAGAGACACTTGAAGCGACGGATTTAATCCGAGTGCCGTATTCAACGATCACAAAGATATCGATATTGGCTTCAAGACCATTAAATGCAATTTCGACGCCGTGGATGGGGTCTTTCACAAGCACGTTAGAGAGGCTTTGCGCAAAATTCTTGTCTGCCAGACCTACGATTCCATATGAGGAAAGGGCGGAGTGGTAGGCAATTGAGGCAATGGCCCGGTGAGAAATATAGATACTTCCTAAAGTATTTTCGGCAGAGTTCATTTGATTTTCCTTGTGTTTATAACATTCTTTCTTGAAAAAAGATACGGTATGTGATAAAATTCGACTTTGCTAGTTATAATAACAATTGTACCCAAAATTAGTACTTAGTATCGAAAGGGAAGTAAAAATGGCAAAGTGCTCGACTTGTGGCAAGGCAACTGTTTTTGGTCATAATCGTAGTTTTTCTCAGCGAGCTACCAATCGTATGTTCAAACCGAATCTTCAAAGAGTGACGGTTGTTGAAAATGGCCATCCTGTTCAAAAAGTTCTTTGCGCCAAATGCATTCGCACTATGGTGAAAAGCAACTAGGCTATCAAATGCTGACATAAAAATTGCGGTTGGAGACTTCACCATCCGCAATTTTTTGTTTAAAGCAAACTTGCACGTAAATCATTAACACCACGACTAATGCCGCCAGGGTGATGAAAAATTGCGGAAGCAGATACAAAAGCATTGGCACCAGCTTCTTTTACCAATGAAATAGTATCGGCGTTAATGCCGCCATCCACTTCAATAATCGGTGGTGTATGGCATTCCTGTGCAAGATGATGAATTTTGGCAATTTTTTCAACGACTTCAGGCATAAAATTTTGACCAGAATACCCCGGATTTACCGTCATTACCAGAATGAGGTCCGCAAAGCGTATTAGCGGCTCAATCATTTCAACCGGGGTAGCTGGGTTGATGGCAATCCCGGCCCTGCAGCCAGCAGCTTTAATCCGGGCCAGGGTTTCAATAATTTTTGGATTGTTCTCTGGATGAATTGTGATGTTTGTTGCCCCGGCTTTGGCAAAGTCATCCACCAGATTTTCAGGATTTTCAATCATCAAGTGACAGTCCAGAGGTAAATCAGTAATTCTGCGACAAGCTTCAACAATGAACGGCCCCATGGTTAAATTAGGAACAAATTGTCCATCCATGACATCAATGTGAATCCAATCAACGCCTGCGTTTTCACAAGCGTTAATTTCACTCTGTAAATTGGCAAAATCAGCGGAGAGAATAGAAGCTGAAATAAAAAATTTCATTATTATTAACCAAACAAAGGTTTGATAGAAAACCAGATAAAGAGCCAGAATGGCAGCAAACCACCAACCAGCAAGAGGCATAAAAGTTCAAGCCCAATTAACTTCCAATCTATAGCAGTTGAAGTTTTTTCTGATCCTGGAGAATAATCTTCGTAGCTGATTTGCGGAGGCTGATTATTAATCATAAAAGCCGGTGGCATTTGTGCGGAACTTCTAGAGCTAGTCGGTTGCTTGCGATAATTTTCAAGAATAGTTGCGAGTACACTGCCAAGTTGGTCTGCCGTGCGATAACGTGCAGCAGGTTCTTTTGAAAGTATCTTGAGGATGATCTGTTCAAGTTCAGAAGGGCATTCAGGATTAATTTCTCTTGGAGGAACTGGTGGTTGAGTTTGATGAAGTTGGATCAATTCATCAGTTGTTTTAGCATTGAAAGGCAGTTTACCGGTGAACATCTCGTACATGACTACACCTAAAGAATAGACATCAGACGCGGGTGAAGGTTGTTCACCAAGTGCTTGTTCTGGTGATAGATACTGCGGAGAACCCCAAACAACATCAGGTTTGTTATCTTCGTTGATAGACGAAAGTGCTCGGGCAATACCAAAATCTGTAATTTTGAGACGATTATCATCTGAAACAATCATATTTTGGGGTTTAACATCGCAATGAACGATGCCAGCCCTGTGCGCATAGCCGAGAGCGTTACAGGCTTGAATCATGAGCGGAATTCCCTGATTGGCTGAGAAAAATCCTTTTTCACGAATTCGAAATTTTAAATCTTTACCAACCATAAATTCCATGACAATGAATATGCCATTAGGGTCAATGCCAAAATCATGAACTGTGACAATGTTTGGATGGGTGAGATTTGCTGCAGATTTGGCTTCCTGTTTGAAACGATCACGAAAACCCTGAAGTTCAGAAAAATCCTGCCGAAGCAATTTAATGGCGACCGGACGTTCAAGCATCTGGTCATAAGCTTCATAGACCAATGCCATTCCGCCTTTACCAACTTGGTGGATCAGCCGGTAACGGTTGCCTAAATGATGGATTGGAACATTGTTATCATCTGTCATACTCACCGATTATAACATAGCGGCGTTTTTAACCAATCGGTTATAATTTTCTTATAATGATTATATATTTCCCATTAGTAAATAGTAATCCTTTGTTAATTTTAGGTCTTTCGGTTGTTGCTGGTGGCCTCAAAAGCGGAATACAAAGATTTGATCGAAGGCATACGGTTAATTGCACAATTCTATTAGTTTTTGCCCTGGTTGGTCTGGCGACACCTTCTTTACTCATTAACGCTACTGCGAGCGGGTTAGACCTAAAGGTTGACGTATTCAGCCTTTCTGTTGCCGGAGTAATGATTGTTCTTTTTGGTTTGGGTTTCACATTTTCACTAAAAGCGTCTCTTGCTGAAGGCATCGAAACCTCCACCGGGATTGTACAAAACTAATGAAAAAAATAATGATAAAAACAGCAAGAGAACGAATTTTCTGGGGCGCTACATTGGTTTGCTTGCTTTGTGGTCTTTATGCATTTCTGGCCTTAAACGGACTTTCTCATCAAAGCAACATGCAATATACCCCTCAGGCAGCTATTACGATCATCCCCGGGGGTGTTATCCCCACTGTTGATCTTGGTTTATTAACTTCTCCAACTCCTTCACCCACGGTTGATCCTTTAGCAACCGGAAAAAGCGGAATCAGAGTAGATTTGTATGTGCAGATTGGCGGCACTGGTGGTTCCGGGTTAAATATTCGTAATAACCCCGGTACCAGCTCAGCATCACTATTTGTTGCTAATGAATCTGAAGTATTTTTGGTTGAAGGAGGACCAGTTGAAATGGACGGTTATATTTGGTGGCAATTAATTGCGCCATATGATAAAAGCCGGCAAGGCTGGGCGGCTGAAGATTACCTGCATATTATCAACCCTTAATCTCATAATTAATTTCCGGGTGATAAAAATGTAAACTTCAGGTATCTATGTTTGCACTCCTTGTTAAGCAAGTTTATAATTTTAACTTAGACGTATTCGATATGGAGAAAAAAACTGGAAACCAAACCCGTCACTCAGTCCTTTGGTAATGAGCCTGGTGGAACGATGCAACTTTCTCCAGGAGTAATCTTATCGAGCCGGTACCAGATTCAGGATGTCATCGGCATCGGTGGTATGGGATCGGTTTACCGAGCCAGGGATTTGCACTTTCCAAATGTTGTCAAACTGGTGGCTGTAAAAGAAATGATTAACAAAACGCCTGACCAGCAGGTGCGAGAGACGATTGTTAAAAATTTCGAACGTGAAGCCAACATCCTTGTAACGCTTAATCATCCCGCAATCCCAAAAATCTTTGATTTTTTCTCACATGATGATCGTTCTTATCTTGTGATCGAATTGGTCAATGGCAAAGACCTTGAAGCAATTTTGCGCAGCTCGATTGAGCCTGTCAAAGAAGACCAGGCAATCTTATGGGCGCTAGAAGTATGCGATGTACTTGAATATTTGCATACGCATAAGCCAGAACCGATCATCTTCAGAGATATTAAACCGCAGAATTTAATGGTGAATCAACAAAATCACATTATCCTCGTTGATTTTGGAATAGCAAAGATATTTACATCAAACCAAAAAGGAACAATGATTGGCACGGAAGGATATTCACCTCCAGAGCAATATCGAGGAGAGGCTACATTCCAAACTGATGTTTATGCACTGGGTGCTACTTTACATCATTTGCTTACCAGAAGAGATCCTCGCCTTGAAGCGCCGTTTTCTTTTAGTGATCGTCCGATAAGCAAATTCAATCAAAATGTAACGCAAGAATTTGAAACCATAATTGATACTTGTCTTAGTTACAAACCTGAGGACAGGTTTGCTGATGTGAGAGCACTACGTGAAGCATTAACCTTATTGGCGCGTAAAACAGGCGTGCTCTCAAAAGCTGCAAGTGTTGAACTGGTCACCAAAGATCAAAGCATCAAACCAGTATGGGCATTTAAATGTGAAGATGAAATCAGAGGATCGGCCACAATAGACGGAAGTTTTATCTATATCGGCGCTTATGATAATAATCTATACGCGCTGGATGCCATCAAAGGTCAATTCCAGTGGAAATTCGCTGCAGAAGGAGCTATTCTATCAAAGCCGCTGATAGTAAATCAGCAAATTTTTATAGGCAGTGAAGATGGCAATGTTTATTCGCTGCAGGCAAAAATCGGAAAAAAAATTTGGAACTATAAAACAGAAGGACCTATTCGAGGGTCATTAAGGTACGCCGAAGGACACCTTTTTTTTGGATCTGACGATGGTAATCTTTATGCTCTTGAAATCTCAACTGTAAGAAAAGCCTGGGCTCTGCACACCGAGGGAGCAATTCGGTCAACACCTTGTATCGCAAACGATTTAATCCTTTTTGGAACGGAATCCAATGAGTTTTTATGCACAGATTTTCGCGGACTGTTGCGATGGCGGTTCTGGACAAAAAAGCCGGTAACTTCTTCACCTTCTGTTTCTGAAGGGATTGTATATTTCACGTCTCTTGATAGCAACTTTTATGCATTGGATGTCAAATCAGGCTGGGTGATTTGGAAGTTTAGAATGAGTAAGGGCTCAGTTTCAAGTCCTGCCATCATTGATCACTTTCTATTTGCCGGTTCAGCAGATGGATTTATGTATTGTATCGATAAGACAAACGCTAAAGAGATATGGCGGTTTAAATCTGAACATCAGGTTAGCGGAAGTCCGCTGATATATAAAGACAATATTTACTTTGGAACGGCTGACGGAAAATTCTATTGTGTTGATTACAAAACTGGTCGACAAAGATGGCGGTTCATCACTGGCGGGGCAATCACCGGTACGCCTGTCGCAGGAAATGATATGGTGTATATCGGGTCATCGGATCATTACTTATACGCTTTCACAGCATAAAGGAGATTTTGTGGCTAACATCCTAAAAAAAATAAAAGGAAGCAAAAAAACGATTAGTGAGGATGCAACCATTCCTGTTGAAACACGAATCCATACATCACCTTTATCAGAAGAAAAAGCTGTTTCTTCTCAAGAAATCCAACATGGTTATCAGCCGGTGCAGTTATTAATTGGAAGCGGTCAATCCTCTGGTATGCAGCGAGATCACAATGAGGATACACTTTTTTCATTAAGTACTGTGGTTGCTGACGGCAGCAGAGATCTGGCCTTGGGAATAGGTCTCGTTGCAGACGGCATGGGTGGTCATATAAATGGCGCAATTGCTTCGGGTGTTGCTGCCAGAATGGTAGCCAGCCATTTAGTTAATAAAGTTTATACACATTTTCTGGATATTCATCAGGAACCATTTACAGATAGTCTCCAAGAAATAATGGAAAATGCTATTTATGAAGCGCATAAATCTGTACTAAGATTTGCGCCTGGCGGAGGAACCACTTTTACCTGTGCTTTAATCATTGGCGAGCAGGTAACCATCGGACACATTGGCGACAGTAGGGCATATTTCTTACATGCAGATGGACGATTGCAAAAGGTCACGAAGGATCATTCACTTGTTCAACGGATGGTGGAGCTCGAGGAAATCACAGAGCTTGAAGCAGCAACCCACCCCCAAAGAAATGTTTTATTAAAAGCCATCGGTCAAACTGAGAATATCTTCCCGGATATTCAAACTTACCCGCTGCCCAAGAATGGTCATCTGCTTTTATGCAGCGATGGACTTTGGGGTGTAGTGCCCGAGTCTGAAATTTTGGAATTGATACAAAATGGTCATGACCCTGTTAATATTTGCCAAAAATTGATCAGGGCTGCCAATGCACATGGCGGACCGGATAATATCAGCGTGATTTTGGTAAAGTGTTTTGGATAACTCTTTATGAAATCAGGTGAAACCTGGTATGAAATTCTTGAAATATCCAGTGAGGCGACTGTTGAAGACATTCGCCTTGCTTATTTTGAGCATGCGCGAAAATATCATCCCGATACCAACCCGGGTGACCTGGCAAGGGATTGGTTCTTTCAAATCCAAGAGGCTTATGAAACCTTAAGTGATCCAAAAAAACGCCGCGATTATGACGAATCCATTCGTGGACGCAAGAACCTTAAGGATTTGGTTGGAATTTCAGTTAAATTTAGCAGCAGTACTATTCCCAGGTTGAATGAATCGCAAATTGTATATGTGATGCTCGAATTGAATTCATTGGTCGAATTAGACCGTGCCAAAATTCCACAAAATCATTTATGCCTGGTGATTGACCGATCCACTTCGATGAAGGGATCGCGAATTGAAATGGTGAAAGAAAACATCCTTCAGTTCATCGAAAAACTACGACCAAGTGATGTTATTTCAATTGTAACTTTTAATGACCGCGCAGATTTGCTCATCACTCCGACCAAGGTTTCTGAGATCAGCTTAATCAGCGAAAAACTGGCAACCATAAAATGTTCAGGCAGTACCGAGCTCTACACAGGAATAAAAGCAGGATTTGATCTTCTATGGGGTAACAGTGCATCGAGCATTCGAAAGCACATGATCTTGCTCACTGACGGGCACACCTATGGTGACGAAGAAGCATGTTATGCACTTGCCCAGAAATTGGAAACGCGAGGCATTACGCTGAACGCACTTGGCATTGGTCATGAATGGAATGATGTCTTCCTTGACCATTTATCAGGGTTGACAGGTGGAAGCTCCATATTTATTTCAAGTACCGGTGATTTACGCAATTATGTACAAAAATTGAGTGAATCTATCTCGGTTACTGCTGCAGAAAACCTGTCTTTTGATTTTCAATCAGAAGATGGGATAACTACCAATTATATCTATCGCCTAAGACCGGATGTTTCTGTTCTTCCGCTTGAAATTCCGGTTCCAATGGGTGAAATTTATTACAATAAAAAATCTATGTATTTATTGTCATTTACCATTCCGCCGATTCAAGAAAATCAGAAATCGGTTATTTTGGCCAGAGGAAAAATCCGTTATCAACCCAGCATTCATACTGATCGGAAGATGCGCCTTTTTGTCAATATGACTTTAGCAGTTGAAGGAACACAACAGATTCTGAATCCACCTCAAGAAATTATTGAAGCGTTATCACGTATTTCGATCTACCAAATGCAAGAAAAAGCCAATTTGGATGTAAAGAATGGACACTTAAACCACGCTGTGGCAAGGTTGGGGTCAATTTCTACTCAATTATTTAAACTAGGCAATCCGGATATGGCATTAAAGGCCATCCAGGAAGCTGATTTGATTAAAACTAGCGGGAAATATAGCAAGGATGGAGATAAACAGTTAAAATATGGAACAAGAGCCTTGTTGTCACCGGAAGTTGAAAAGAGAGAGTCATGATTCTTTGCCCGAATTGCCACAACAAAGAATTACCCGGGGCTTATTTTTGCGGTGAATGCGGAACGCAGTTGATTTCTCTCGATTTTCTTAACACACGTATGATTAACAAACTGGTTGATGAAGTTAATGTGAGTGAATCTGGATCAAATTCGTTTCCAACCAGAAGGGTAATTCAAAAGCCAAAAGATCCAAATATTTCTTTGCATCTGGTTGAAAGTGGAAAAGTTATTCATCTCAGTGATAAAAAGGATTTCACAGTTGGACGAGCTGTTGAAGGACAATCGATATTACCCGATGTCGATGTAAGTGCTTATGATGCTTTTTCTTTGGGTGTCTCGAGAATGCATGTTTCACTAAGAATTTTGAATGGCGAAGTATATGTAATGGATCTAGGATCATCCAATGGCACGAAGATCAACGGCCAAAAAATTGTTCAGCATGTTGAATATTCTGTCAGTCATGGTGATCTGATAACGCTGGGCAGACTAAAAATGCAAGTGCTTTTGATTCGGTGAGGGAGATAAAATGCAGCAAATTATTTTGCATATGTTAAACGAAGATCCGGTGGTGTGTGAAGTGGAGGAATTGCCTCAAAAGAACGACACCATCTTGCTTGTACACAATCCGCGAAGGCGTGATGGCAAGGATTTAAGCTATTTGGAAGCCAATGTAAATACTGTTATCTGGCCCATGTCGCGCGTTTCTTTTATCGAGGTTATGCCAGGTTCTGAAGATGAAAAAATCGTAAGCTTTGTGAGAGAGTAAAAAATGACAGAAGATAATTTTCGCAATAAATTGATTCTTGTGGTTGATGATGAAGAAAGAATGGCGCGTTTTATTCGGCTTAACCTGGAGCATGATGGTTTTCAGGTTGTTGAGGCCCACAAAGGCATGGACGCGATAAACGAATTACGCACAAAGATGCCTGATGTGATTCTGCTGGATGTAATGATGCCTGATATTGATGGTTTTGAAGCGCTGCAACTCATTCGTGAGACAAGTTCAGTGCCTGTGATCATGCTGACGGCCAAAGGCGAAGAAGATGACCGTGTGAAGGGCCTCGAATTAGGGGCGGATGACTATGTCACCAAGCCTTTCAGTCCCCGCGAACTGGTCAGTCGGGTAAGAGCTGTGCTGAGAAGAACCGAATCTGCAAACGCCGCCAGTGAAGGTGGTCAGATTAATGTTGACGAGCACCTGAAGATTGATTTTGGACGGCGCGAAGTCAAGCTGGATGGTGACCTCGTTAAGCTGAGACCAACGGAATACCGTCTGCTGTATCATCTGGTGCAAAATGCCGGCTGGGTATTGACCTATGACCAGATTTTGGCAAAAGTTTGGGGTTATGAGTATCGTGATGAACCTCATTACGTGCGCTTATATATCAATTACCTGCGGCAGAAACTTGAAAAAGATCCTGCCAACCCGATCTATATTTTGACTGAACGCGGTGTTGGCTATCGTTTTGTGGATTATAAAAAAGAAGGATAATTTCAAGGAACAAGTTTGGTAGAATTATTAAACTTGATTAATTATCAACCACCAGGAGAACCTAATGATAAATGAACCGATTCATGTCACGGATGAAGCATTTGATAAAACAGTAATGCAATCTCCGATCCCTGTTATTGTAGATTTTTGGGCGCCCTGGTGTGGACCATGTAAAGCGGTTGGCCCCATGCTGGATAGAATTGCCAAAGATTATGAGGGAAAATTAATTGTGGCTAAGGTTAATACGGATGAAAATCCTCAGAACGCCATGAAAAATGAAGTGCAGGGAATTCCGACCATGTTATTTGTGGCCAAAGGGAAAGTCGTGCACCGTCAGGTCGGCGCACTGCCTGAAGCTAACTTGCGCACTGCCGTGGATCAATTTTTAGAATTAGCTGGCAAAGCATAAAAAAAACAAAGAGACGTAATTTGAACTGCACCCCAGAAGTTGGACACAAAATCCAACAGAAAGGGGTGCAGTTTTATTATGACTATTCTTCTTTTTGACGTTCTATTTTGGCGCCCAGCATTTGTAGTTTTTTGTCGACCTGTTCGTAACCACGGTCAATTTGGTTGACATTGCGAATGATGGATCTGCCGTTGGCTGATAATGATGCGATTACAAGTGCCATTCCCGCACGAATATCAGGGCTTTCCATTTTTTCACCTGATAAACGGGTTGGCCCTTGAACCATGCAGCGATGGGGGTCACATAAAACGATCTGAGCACCCATTCCGACTAATTTATCGGTAAAAAACATACGGGAAGGGTACATCCAATCATGGAAGAGCACGGTGCCCTTCGACTGGGTTGCCACGACGATGGCTATGCTCATCAAATCCGTCGGAAAAGAGGGCCAGGGCATGACGCCGATGTTTGGAATTGCGCCTCCCAAATCAGGCTCAATTATTAACTTTTGATCTGATGGAACAATGATGTCATCACCATTTTCTTGCCAGGTGACACCCAGACGACCAAAGACTAATTTAATCATACCTAAATACTTGTTGCCAGCATTACGGATGGTGATACTGCCATTGGTTACCGCTGCAGCGCCGATAAAACTGACGACTTCAAGGTAATCGGGTCCGATGGTAAATTCGCCACCCTGCAATGAGTCAACACCATCAATTTTTAATGTATTTGAACCGATATGTTTAATTTTTGCGCCTAGTAGGTTGAGGAATTGACATAATTCCTGAACATGAGGTTCTGAAGCAGCATTTCTAATTACTGAACAGCCTTTGGCTCTCACGCAAGCCATAATGGCGTTTTCTGTGGCGGTAACGCTGGCTTCATCCAACAGAATATCAGCACCAACCAGTCCGTTGGCCTTAAACTTGAAACTTCGATCATAGGTAATGTGAGTGCCAAGTTTTTCAAGCGCCAGCAAGTGAGTATCTACACGGCGACGGCCGATCACATCACCACCAGGAGGCGGGAGCTGCAGATCGCCAGAACGGGCGACCATTGGGCCGGCCAGCAGGATTGAGGCACGGATTTTTCGGCATAAATCTGGATCAAGATCAGTTGGTCGAACTTCTTTTGCATGCACCTTCCAGGTGCCTGAGCCAAGATCATCCACTTCAACGCCGAGGCTCATAATCAATTTTCGCATGGTTTGCACATCTTGAATATCAGGCATGTTATGCAAAATTACAGGCTCTTCGGTTAGCAGACAGGCTGCCAGCATGGGCAGTGCTGCATTTTTATTACCAGCGGGAATCACTTCGCCTTTGAGAGGCGTTCCGCCTTCAATTACAAATTTTTCCATCAGGTTCTCCAGTGTAAATCGAAAATTATATTTTCTGTATGCTGTGAATCGATGACTGGTTAATTATAACGTGTGTTTATAATTGATTCAGAAATCGCTTTCTTGAATTAGTGTATACTCGATTTAAATAATCACATTGGATTAGTTTTATATTTTTTTTGTCAAATTATTGTAATCATCTTATTTTTACGAGGAAAAAATGATAATCATTGAAAAAGTGGATACAAATTCTAATCGACAAGTTAACTCGTTTGTGCAATTTCAATATGATCTTTACAAAGGCGTGCCGCAGTTTTGCCCTCCTTTTTTCAATGATATTAAACTAATGCTGAACAAAAGTAAACATCCATTTTATGAACACTCAGATGGAGATTTTCTGGTGGCAAAACAAGACGGTAAAATTGTTGGCCGGCTTGGAATTTTTGTAAATAATTCATTTAATGAATATCACAAGACAAAAAAGGCTCATTTTTATCTGTTTGAGTGCATCAATGACCAGGAAGTTGCAAACAAACTATTCGAAACAGCTTTTGCCTGGTGTAAGGAACGCGGTTTGGATGAGGTTGTTGGACCCAAGGGGCTTGCGGCATTTGATGGCTATGGTGTTTTGGTGGAGGGGTTTGAGCACCGCCAGATGATGATCATGATGAACTACAATTATGAATACTATCCCAAACTACTGGAAGCAATCGGATTCGAAAAAGAGGTTGATTTTGTTTCATGCTATGTGCATGCCCGCAACTTCAATATCCCTCCAAAAGTAAAGGAAGTTGCCCGCAGAGTGAAAGAACGCGGCAACTTTAAAGTTTTGACCTTTAAAAGCAAACGGCGAATGATGATAGACTGGGCTGACGAGATTGGTCAAGCCTACAACGATACCTTTATTAATAATTGGGAGTATTATCCACTAAGCAAAGCCGAAGTAAAACTGTTGGTGGATAACCTGCTGGTAGTGGCTGACCCCAAGTTGGTGAAAATCATCACTTATAACGATAAAATTGTAGGTTTTTTGTTGGCATTCCCTGATATTACAGCCGCATTGCAGCGTCATGGTGGAAAGCTCACTCCGTTTGCACTGATTGATATTGGTCTGGAGTTGAAAAAGTCCAAATGGGTATCCATCAACGGCGCTGGTGTGCTGCCAGAATTTCAAGGCAGAGGCGGAATGGCTTTGTTGTACGATGAAATGGAAAAAACAATCAAAGATTTTGAATTTATCCACGGTGAAATGACTCAAGTTGCTGAAACGGCGGTGCAAATGCGCAAAGACTTAATAAACCTGGGCGGACAGCCCTACAAGAATCACCGGGTTTATCACAAGAAAATTGTCTAATTTGAAAAAAGACGATCTCAAATTATTGAGGTCGTCTTTTTTATTGGCGCATGACAAATTTTTCGCGCAAGTGTTTTGCTTTGCCAAGGTCAATTTCTGCGATAAAAAGACCTTCTTCATCGGCCGGAGCGCGACATATTATTTCACCATCAGGGGCGATAATCGAGCTGTGTCCGCCGTAAACATCTTTTCCACTTTGACCAACTGAATTGACAGCGATCATATAGGTTTGATTTTCAATGGCACGGGCTTGTAACAGAACATCCCAATGGTTAATGCGCGTCAGAGGCCAATGTGCGGTCATTAAAAATACTTCTACGCCTTGAAGTCTCATATCAAGAAAGAGTTCTGGAAAACGCAAATCATAGCAAATGCTCATGCCGGTTTGTCCCAGTGACGAACCGAAAGGAATGGAGACTTCTCCAGCGGTGAAAAACTTGTCTTCATGCATCAGGCTGAATAAATGGATTTTATAGTAGCGCGTTACAGGCAAGTTTGGTTGAAGTGTAATGAATGAATTATAAAAAAGGCCGCCTTGATTTTCGATGAAAGAGCCGCAAATAGTGATCTGTGAAGAATTTGCCAGCTCTTGTAAATAGGTAATCAACCAAAAATTTTGTTCTGCATGTGTTTCAAGATGATGATAGTCGAAGCCGGTGGACCACAATTCGGGCAGTAACACCAGATCACATTTTTGTTCGATAGCAGAATTAATTAGTTGTTGTGCAACAGCGGTGTTCTTCTGTGTGTTGCCGTATTCAACATTCATTTGAGCGAGGGCGATTTTTTTCATCAAGATTCAATTATAATGGCGTTAAGCATATTTGAATTCAAGTGGTGAATTTGTGATAAAAAAGTTACAGAAGCACAAAATAATTTTAATATCAAGTGCAATCCTGATGTTATGTGTGTTGTTAACCTGGATCAATTTTCAGTTTGCACAGGCCAATCCAGGCGGGGAAGATTTTCTGATCAATTGGTCAGCTACGCGGAGCTTCATCACCCAAGGTCAGAGCCCATATGCCATTGAGACAAGCCAGAATATAATGGCTGAATTTAAAGTGTGGGAGAGTTCGAGTACCGGGTCACTGCCAAAATTTTCATTACCACTATATGGCATGCTTGTTTACAGCCCTTTTGCACTAATCGCTGATTTTGTGATGGCAAGGGCATTATGGATGACCTTCCTGGAATTGTGCCTGATTGCGATTGTCTTATTGAGTATGCAGTTGACCTATTGGAAGATTAATCCAATTCTTTTAACGGCGCTGTTTCTGTTTGGTTTGTTTGGGTTTCACGGCATAATGCCACTTTTGGATGGCAATATCATCATCCCTGTAACGTTATTGGTATTAGGCATACTGATAACCATCCATAACAAACAGGATGAAGCAGCGGGGCTGTTAATAGCCTTCACGACCATTTTGCCGGTGCCGGTGGGTTTGTTTCTGGTGTTTGTTCTGGTGTGGGTTATCGGAACACACCGCAGCAAGATCATTGCCTGGTTTTCAGCCACTTTCATCCTGTTAATTGGATTTTCATTTGCAATCTTGCCAAGCTGGGTTATCCAATTCTTGACCAATATCATTGGTTCTTACCGTGAGATAGATCCGGGATCGCCTGGCGGTGTTTTGATCAGCCGCTGGGGAGCGGTTGGCGAGCGGTTTGCGATAGGATTATCAATCGTAATTGTGTTAATTTTAATATATGAATGGTGGCAAGCTATCGCAGGCGGCCAAAAACGTTTTATCTGGACGGCCTTGCTAACGCTGGCATTAGGCACATGGAGCGGCATTAAGACTAGTCCATTGAATTATGTACTTCTTTACCCTGCGCTGATTATGGGGCTTGAACTGCTTTTTGAACGGTGGAAAATTAAGGCCAACGGTTTCATCCTGGTTATACTGGCCTTGTTATTTATCGGAAACTGGTCCATATTTTTATTGACCATGTCAACAGATTTCCAAACGGGAGTGAGTTCATTTTTATTTCTTCCACTGCCAATAACGACCATTCTTTTATTGTACTGGTCAAAGTGGTGGGTTAAAAAATCGAATTCTGTTGAGCTAAAATCTACACTGATTAATCTCAAATGAAATGAAAAAATCGGATTACGGCATATTATTTCTGGTGGCACTGGTTTTTTACAGTCTGCTTGCGACCTTCCAGAAGGTGCCGGGATATATGGATGCTGAGTATTATTTCGGACAGGGCATCAGGATTGTTCAGCACCATGATTTTCTAGAAAACTTCATCTGGAATTATCTTAATGATCCTTCAAGTGTGTCTACGCCTGGTTTCGCATTTTGGCTGCCAGGCACATCGATTTTCGCTGCAGTCGGAATGTGGATTTCGGGGAGTATTGATTTTTTCTACGCCAGGTTGGTTTTTATATTAATGGCGGCTTGCATCCCATTGATGGCGGCTTTTTTTGCCACCAGGTTCCTGCCGAAAAGGAGAGCAGGCTGGCTAGCTGGCTTGTTGGCGGTTTTTTCAGGTTTATATATTCCTTTCATTACGCTAACAGAGACGTTCACGCCTTACATGTTTTTTGGCGGTTTATTCTTCACCAGCATTTGGTTTGCAAAAAGAAATCCTGCAGGGGATGTAAAAATCAATCTTTGGTTTATTGGCACCGGAGTCGCTGCGGGATTATTAAGTCTGATTCGCTCAGACGGATTGCTATGGCTGGCGGGAGGATTTCTTGCAGTATTTTTCGTAGATGGGTTGAAAAAAAAGGTTTGGATCAATCAATTAGTCAATTTGTTTATCGTCTTGCTTGGGTTTGCATTGGTTATGGCACCCTGGTATCTGCGTAATTTAGCAGTCTTTAACGCTATGTTTCCTTCAGGCAATGGATTAATGCTTTGGCTGACCAAATATGACGACCTTTTCGTGTATCCATCAGCTGGTCTGACATTTTCAAGTTGGATTTCATCTGGATTTGGAAATATCGCATTAGATCGTCTCAAAGCATTTGGTGGAAATCTGCAAACCTTAATTGCTGCAGGCGGGGCGATATTTCTTGCGCCAATGATGGTTATTGGTTATTGGAAACACCGACGATCAACCGTAATAAACCTGGCAAGTATCTTGCTTCTGGCTATATTGGCTGCAATGACACTGATTTTTCCGTACGCAGGTGAAAGAGGAGGTTTTTTTCACTCTTTATCTTCTGTACAAGTTATTTTGTGGAGTCTGGTGCCAGTTGGGTTGGAGGTAATAATCCAATGGGGCGTAAAACATCGAAACTGGAAAACTGAGCGCTCGTGGAGGATGTTTGGACCAGCATTGGTGGTGGTCGCAGGCATTTTTTCTGCAATGATTTTTAGTCAAAAAATGACAAACAGTAACGCGAGTGAAATTCCGTGGAACCAGACTCAAAATGATTTTGTTTCAATTGAAGACAAACTGATTGAAATGACCAATGATCGAGATGGTGTGATCATGGTTAATAATCCGCCTGGATATACATTGGCAACAGGCAGACCCGGAATTATGATCCCAACAGGTGGAACAAACGCGATTTTTGAGGTGAGTGAACGTTATAACGCGCAATACTTAGTCTTAAATAATGAACGCATGGATTTCATTGCACTATTTCAAAACGATTACAGGCTAAAAGAATATTTTGATTTTATGTTTGAAGTGGCGGGGAACAGCGTTTATGAATACAAACCATAGAAAAATATCAGTTTTAATTTCTGAAATTAAGAACCAACGCTGGATTGTTGCTGTATGTACATTGGCCATTGGAGTGATTTTCATTGTGCTCGGCAATTTGCATAAGCAACCGGGTTTTCCGCTGGATGACGCCTGGATTCACCAAACCTATGCCAGGAACCTGGCGCAAAGCGGAGGGTGGGAATTTATACCTGGTCAAGTATCTGCTGGCTCCACATCCCCACTATGGACGATGTTATTGAGTATCGGTTTCATGCTGGGATTACGAACACCATTCATCTGGACATCACTATTGTCAACAGGTATGTTGATTGGTATTGCGCTAGTCACCAATGAAATTCTTCAGCATTTCTTCAGTAAGACGCCAATAATTGGAATTGCGGGAAGCCTTTTTGTCATTTTTGATTGGCATTTATTGTGGAGTTCTGCATCAGGCATGGAAACGCTCTTATATTGTCTTGCAAGCATCTATATATTTTGGATTTTGCTTAGCGGAAAGTACTGGGGTTGGTTGGGCGCCTTATGCGGGTTAATTGTATGGATCAGACCTGATGGCATCACGATGTTGGGTCCTGTATTCTTATTGATAATTATCCAAATCATTTCTCGCAATTTTAGATTTAGAGATGGATTATTTTTCTTGATTCCTATGCTCGGACTGCTTGTACTTTATGGTTTATTTAATTATTCTATTTCGGGATCGGTGGTTCCAAATACGTTTTTTGCCAAACAAACAGAATATGCCAGTGTTTTGCAGCAGCCATTTGTGCAACGTTTCGGAAACATCTTAATTGTGCCGATTTCGGGGGCAGGGATTTTCCTAATGCCAGGGTTCGTTTTGGCAATTTACCAATCAGTAAAGAAGCATAATTGGTGGATGATTGCTGCGATTTTGTGGTTCCTCGGTTATGGTGTTCTCTATGCTATGCGGTTGCCCATGACCTACCAACATGGACGTTATTTGTTCCCCATGATACCGGTGTTTTTTCTGATTGGAATCATTGGAACTGTTCGATTCCTTTCTGCTTACAAAGAAACAAATCCAAAGGTTCGAAATATTATAAAACCAGCCATGATTGGAATATTTTTTTGTAGTTTTATTTTTATGATTGCTGGCATAAAAACATTGGCTGCTGATCTCCAAACCATTGATCGATTGATGGTTCAACCGGCTATATGGATAAAAGAGAATACAGAAATTGATTCGCTCGTCGCTGTTCATGACATTGGTGCCATGGGCTATTTTGGAGAGCGTAAGATCATTGACCTGGCGGGATTAATTCAGCCCGAATTGATACCGATCATCCGCGATGAAGAAAAAATAGAGCGCTATTTGATTGAAGTGAAAGCAGATTATTTGGTGGTTTTTGAAGATTGGTACCCGGGGTTTACTGAAATTGGTCGACTTGAAGAAAATTTTGTCCTGGAAACGGCCTCTGGAATAGAGACAGTGGATATCAAAAAATTACGATACTGAAATGTCTAAACAATATTAAAAAATCTTCAGTCATTATCAATTATGCTATACTTTAACAATTAATTATTCAGAAAACGTTTCTCGCGGAGCATGTATGGACAAAGATCCAATGGCAATAGCAAATGCGACTGACGAGTACCAGGAAAGGTTGCTGGCTGATTATGAAGCCACCAAAACAACCTTAACCGAGGTTTCTGCAACCCTGAACCAAAGTCAGAATGAATTAAATCGATTAATGCAAATTAAGGCGAATGTGACAGCCCAATTACAGCAACTATCTGGTGATTCAGATACTGTATCAAAAGCCGACATCCGCAATGCCTTTAACTCGGCGATGGATGCTCAACAGCGCCTGCTTGTGATGCGCGGGCAGCTTGATAAACTTCAAGAACAAAAAAATTCACTTCAAAAATACCATGCACTGATTGAAAGTGTTCTCGAGTATCTGCATAATGGGCAGTCAAAGAACAGTGCCATGCAAGAAAGCACTGATAAAGTATCCATGCTTGAAATGTTGATCACTTCGCAAGAGTCTGAGCGACAGAAATTATCGCGTCAAATGCACGACGGCCCGGCCCAGGCGCTTTCAAACTTTATAGTACAGTCTGAAATTGCCACACGGATGTATGAAATTGATCAGACTAAGGCAAAAGAAGAACTCGAGAAATTGAAACTTTCAGCCATGGGTACTTTCCAAAAAATTCGAACTTATATTTCAGATTTGCGTCCCATGATGTTAGATGATCTTGGTCTTGTTCCGACGATAAAACGCTATGTAAACAACATGAAAGAACAAACAGGGGTTGATGTTAATCTCATCGTGATTGGGACATACCGCCGCCTCAAACCCTATCTTGAAGTTTTTGTTTTCCGCGCAGTACAAGAGTTAATCGGAAACGCCATCAAACACAATCAAGATAATGTCAGCAAGATCAAGATTGATATCACAATAACACTTGAAAATAATCTGGTTAAGTCAGAGATTAAAGATAACGGTAAAGGGATTAAACAATCTGAAATGCAATCTACAGGTGGATTGGGATTGAAGTTAATTCGAGAACGATCTCAACTGTTAGGTGGTTCACTTGATGTGGTATCTTCTGAAAGTGAAGGAACCCAGGTTACGTTAATAATTCCGGTTGAGGACGAACCGGTTGCTGTTTAATAAAACAAGTGTCCGAAATTATTATCATTGAGGAGAGAAAGAGATGACGAAGACAATTGGAATATTAACTGGTGGTGGGGATGTTCCAGGTTTGAACCCTGCCATGAAGGCTGTCGCCATGAATGCCTTCGAGCTTGGCTATAAAATGGTCGGTATTCGCAGAGGTTGGGGCGGATTGTTACAATATAATCTCGATGAGCCCTCCACGCATGACTATTATGTGAAAAGTTTGCATCAAGAAGATGTACGAAAGATTGACCGAACTGGCGGCACATTTCTGCACACTTCAAGAACCAACCCCCAAAGAGTTAAAGCCAAGAATGTACCCGATTTTCTCAAGAATTCATCCTATGGCAAGAAGATTGATGATGAAGGCACTATGGATTACACCGATTATGTCCTCAAGGTGCTTGAACACCTTGGTATAGATACACTGGTGACCATTGGTGGAGATGACACACTGAGCTTTTCGGTTCGCTTGAACAAAGAGAACTTCCCTGTGGTGGGTATTCCAAAAACCATGGATAACGACGTCTTTGGTACCGATTACTGCATCGGTTTCTCTACCGCTGTAACGCGTACGGTTGATTTCATTACCAATATGAGGACCTCTGTCGGTTCACATGAACGAATCGGTATTGTAGAACTTTTTGGCCGAAATTCCGGTGAAACGAGCCTTATCTCAGCCTATTTGAGCTATGTTGATAGATCTATTATCTCTGAGGTTCCATTTGATATTAATAGACTTTCTGAATACTTAATGGAAGACAAGCGTAATAATCCATCCAATTACTGCATGATGACCATCAGTGAAGGCGCCATCATGGAAGGCGGTTTAGTGATTGAAACCGGTGAAGAAGATGCCTACGGTCACAAAAAATTAGGCGGTGTTGGTGAAGAATGTGCAGCCGAAATTAAACGTATTACCGGGCAGGATATCATGTACCAACAGTTGGGTTACTTGATGAGGTCTGGGGCTCCGGATTCTTTGGATCGCATGGTTGCAATGTCATTTGGCAGCCTTGCTGTTCAATTGATCAAGCGAAATGAAACCGGGAAATTAGTTGCCCTTCATGGTGGTAAATACACAACTGTGCCCATCAATATGGTTTTGGCAGGTCAGAAACGCGTAGATGTCACCAGCTTCTATGATATTGACCAATATCGCCCCAAGATTCGTGATTTCATGGGCGTACCTATGTTCTTGAGCTAAGAGTTGAAGAATTCAAACAAGGATAAGGAAACCCCTTATCCTTGTTTTTTAGGAAAAAAAATGGCCAATAACCCGCAGGTAATCCTAATAGAACGCTACCAGGTGGTTCCGCGAACTTTGATTTTGGTTTTTCGGGGTGATGAGGTATTGTTGCAAAAAGGTTCAGCGACAAAAAAGATTTGGGCAGGTTACTATAATGGCTTAGGCGGCCATGTTGAACGGGGTGAGGATGCCTTATCCGCGGCACGGCGGGAACTGATGGAAGAAGCGGGCCTGGAATGCAGCGATCTGCATTTATGCGGCACGATTATGATCGATGTTGAAGATCAAAAAGGGATTATGTTGTTTGTAATGACTGGTCGTAAGGCAAAAGGAACCGTCAATGATTCCGAAGAAGGGACACTGCATTGGGTAAGCGTGAATGAATTAAGCGAAATCAAGGTTGTTGAAGATATCCCTGAATTGGTTGGACGAATTCTTGTTGAAAAACCAAATATCTTCCATGCCCATTATGGGTATGATGAAAACGGAAAACGTATTACCACTTTTGGGTAATCAGACCAGATCGTTACGGGCGTAGAATAACACCAGGGTTGAGCCGTATTCACGGCGGTCGAATTCGTGTAGATTAGATAAAATGACTTCCGCCAATTCAACCGGGTGAATTTGGACGATGACCCAGCCATCTTCTGTCAGTAAATCAAGACGCTGATCCACCATTTGCAGGGCTTTGATCCACATTTCTTTGTATTGGGGCGGAGCGATGTAAATATACTCATATTTTTCGCTGCGGGGAGATTCAAGAAAGCGAAAGGCATCCATCTGGTGGATGTGAGCGTTGGTTTCAAGACGGGTTGATTTCAGATTTGCTTTGATAACATTTATGGCAGCGGTGTTCAGGTCAACAAATGTGACTGAACGCGCTCCGCGGCTGAGAGCTTCAATGCCGACGCTGCCGGTGCCACCAAAAAGGTCAAGAAAATTACATTCAAGAATATCCGAACTGAATATGTTAAATACAGCTTCCTTAACACGATCAGTTATCGGTCGGGTGATATCACCGGGCACATCTTGCAAACGGATGCCTCTGGCCTTGCCTGAGATAATTCTGGGTTGACCCATATATGTTTCCTACATTTCCACAGATTGTCTGGCTGCCAGGATGTTTGAATGTGGGGCAGTGATTGGCAGTACACAGCCTGTGCCTAATATGAACCGATGAGATTCCGTACAGGATATAGCTTCACGGGCTTCTGCAGTCACTGAGTCAGGTGTGCCGTTAACCAGCGTCTCCCACTGCCTCAATCCGCCGCATACAGCGCCAGGGAAAAGCAGCTTTGCAGTGGGCAAATCAGGAGGGGTCTCAAGATCGTGCCAATTGAGAACATCAACAGGATATTGACTGATCTTGCCAAAGTAAACGTCATTACCGTGTAAGTGAGCCACATTCAGCCACAAATCCTTGACTTCTGAGAGAATTTCAAGATCGAAGGGAATTCCAAATTCATCGTACTCAGCAGGGCTGAGAATTCCAGCCTGGGCATGTTGAATTGCAAAAAAGATGCCGTCGATACCCAATTTCTTGGCAGAATTAATGAATTCTATTGTCGTTTCGGTAATAACGCGTAAGGCTTTGAGCACTTCTTCCGGACTTGAACGCATGTGGACAGGAAGATTGTTTTTTCCGACCAGGTTTTTGGCTTGAGAGAGTGGATTGAAGATGGTTTGAATAATTGGTGTGCCTTTGGGAAGATTCTGCCTGATCAACTTAATGCATTCAAGTTGGCCGGCGAGTGCTCCTTTGGCAGGTGAAAGCGGATGGATATTCTTCCAATCTTCAAAATGATGAACCGGAAATTGAACATACTCGCACGATCCCTCGGGATTTCCATTCCATTTATCGCGCGAACCCCAATCCGTTACACAAAATGAAGAGGATGGCGTAATTTTTACAAAATCAAAATCATAGGTTTCTTGAAAATTTACAACGGCCCGGGCAAGTAAGGCAGGCGATTGATCTTCAACCGGGAAATGCCGCCATAATGAAACAGGCACACGATCCACTAATTCACCAGCGAGACAACGTTTTAATCTTTCTTCATGCGAGGCCATATATAACTCCGGGGTTCTCTTATGCGGGGACGCTTTTGAAGGTCCAGAAACGATTTACAAAGAAATTCCACAACATGACCACGCCGATGACTATTGCAAGCGAAAGGTTGTGTCCAACGATGGTGGGGGTAAGCACATTTGGGATGGTTTTTTCAGCCAGCGGAATGAGTACTTTTTCAAGCCATGCAAATAGCGGAATTCTGATCGCCAGACCAAGGCAGCTCACAATGATGAATTTCACCAGTGGCTTATAAATAGGGGTTTGACGAGTTTCTGGGTAAGTCCAAAATCGGTTTAAAACAAAATTGTTGATCACCGCAAGGGCAAATGACACTGTGCTTGAGGCAATCGATGCAACATTAAAAGCGATGGTAAAAAGATTGAAAACACCAAAATCTATAACAGATCCTGTAAATCCGACAATGCCAAATTTAATAAAACGTTTGATTTCTTTTTTTTTGTTTATCACACTCATGAATTCTCCAACGAAAAAATAATTTTTATAACTTGAAAAGAAATGATTGCTTTATTTCCAGTCTACTTTACTGATGGAACCGTCTCCGGTTAATTGTTTGATAGAGCCCAAATCTGTATTGACCAGGATCAGATTGCCTTGCGCAATGCCGGCTAAAAGCTGGTCATCTGACCATGATGGGGACCATTTGAGGGTTTGAGGCAACAAACCTTGTATCCCTTCATCGGGATAATACTTGCGTTGATTGGAGCCATCACGATCCATGACTTTGAGATTGTAGCGGCTGGTTTCGCTTTGATCTGGCAAAATAGCGCCAAGATAGGCGACAGAATAACGCCCTTCTTTGTTCATCGGCGAAGGTGAGGGATAACAGAATAATCCGCAGTTGGGAACAAGATTGATCACTTTCTGTGCGTCGATCAAAATTACAGATAATGTCGGTATTGTAAAGGTGCCATTTGAAGAACCTGGTAGAAGCGTTGTGAAAATTGATTGATCGTCTGGTGACCATTTTATGCCGGGTACCCATGCCCAATCACTGCCTGTGTTAAAAACATCATATTCTGCCAAAGGGATCAACGCGCCAGATTCTTGGTCAACCAATCCAATGGAATCAGGTCTGGAGTAGGCTACTTTACTTCCATCTGTAGACCATTCGTAGCTTGCACCCCACCATCCAGAAATACCACCAGTGTTGGTATCCACGATCAGTTTGGTTTCGAGAGGATTTCCGGTTTCGTCAAAGCGATAAATCAATAAATCGTTATTAGCACTCCAGCCTGGAGCGGTAGGCACTGGCTCAACGGTGGAAAACGCAAATGTACGTCCTCTGCCAGGAACCCAATCTGCATAGTTGACCACGTTAGAAATGCCAGTGCTAACGGGCTCAGGAGACTCAGCGTTCAAATTAACGACCCATAAGGTGTTGATGAGCCCTTCTTCAGTAGAAAGGCGCGAGAACAGCAGCCATTCACGATCTGGCGAAATCGAGAATACACGGCCATCAAGGTCGGCGGTGGATACCACCAGGCGGCGGTTGATTGTACTGTCTTCCATAATCCATGCGTTTGAAGAAGAGATGTAGGCGATCGTACCTGAAATGGTTTGTGGCGTGAATGGAGATTGAACCCCAATCATGAGAATTTCAGGTTTGGCAGCCTGAGTAATTTCGCTGCTGACGAAGGTTCTTGAGGTTTCCATCCCATTTTCGAAAAGGATGCGATATGTGTTTTGCTGAATACCATTCGCGCCAGCCTGAATTAAAACAGATTGCCCCTCAGGAAGTGATTCATTTTTAACCGTTTGCTGTTCAAATGGCACAATGGATTGTTCAATGGAGAATTCTTCAGTAACACGGGTAATGGTAATAGTAGTGTTTTCAGATAGGAGGGTAGTGCTGATGGGATTGGTTTTATCAAGAGCATTGAGAGTAATACCGGCGGTTTCAATGGCTTGCTTTACACTGCTGCCTGACGGAACGCTGAACGTTTTTTGAGTAGCATTATCTATAATTACAACGTTGATATTTTTACCTGTGGTCAAAATATCGCAGCCAGATAAAAATACCAAAAATATTGAGATGAGAAGGAGGATTTTTCGTGTCAAAATAGTATCAAACCAATTATTAGATTATAATGAAGCGCTAAATTATTTCTTAACTGTGCAATTATAGCATGACTGATCAATCACCTGAAATGACTGTAACAAATCACCTCCCACGCATTGAGGCACTCCTCTTTGTGGCATCGGGTCCCGCCACCGTTTCACAAATAAGTGAAGCGTTGACGATCCCGACAAAGGAGGTTGAATCTGCGATGGTGCAGCTTCAACAGGAATATTCTGGCAGACGTGGGATTGCAATTCAAAGTAATGGAGGACGCTACCAGCTTACAACTGCTGCTGAATACGCAGGTGATGTCGAAAAGTTTTTAGGCATTGAGTCAACACAACGCTTATCACGTGCCGGACTTGAAACCATGGCTATTATTGCGTATAAACAACCGATCACAAGACCTGGCATTGATGCGATTCGAGGTGTCAGCAGCGACGGTGTGATTAAGAGCTTATTATCCAAAGGGTTGATCCAGGAAGTAGGAAGGGCAGACGGACCGGGGCGTCCGATTTTGTTTTCAACAACTGTTGATTTCTTGCAGCATTTTGGCTTAAATTCATTGGAACAACTTCCGCCATATGATGTGGAAGAACCCGAATCAGAGCAATCCAGAAACACCCTTTTGAAGGATTAACTAATGGTTGAAGAAAGAGTACAAAAAATTCTGGCACGAGCCGGTTACGGTTCGCGAAGATCTTGTGAAGATCTAATTACCACAGGTCGAGTTACAGTTAATGGCAAAGCCGTTCTTTTAGGCGAAAAAGCAGACGCTGAATCAGATACTATCACAGTTGATGGTAAGACATTGCCTACAGAACTTCAGTTACGCTATATCGCTTACTATAAGCCCAGGTTTGTTCTATGCGATAAAGTTTATGATGAAGATACCCGACGAACAGTTTTTAATATGGTCGAGGGTGCCTCAGATTTAGCAGTCGTTGGACGACTTGATTACGAAAGCGAAGGACTTGTTATACTCACCAATGATGGCGATATGGTCAATAAATTGACGCATCCACGCTATCAACATGAGAAAGAATACCGTGTATTGGTGGCAACTCATCCAGATGTCAAGCAAATGGAAATTTGGCGCCGAGGTGTGGTGTTGGAAGATGGTCACAGAACCTCACCGGCAAGTGTCACCGTTGAAGGAACAGCAGGTAAGGGGACCTGGATTCGCGTGATCTTGAAAGAAGGGCACAAACGTCAAATTCGTGAAACTGCAAAGTTAACTGGTTTGTTTGTTGTCAAGTTAGTGCGTACCAGAATTGCCACATTAAGACTGGGAAAATTGAAAACCGGCGATTATAGGCCGCTCACCAGTGAAGAGATTGGGGCATTGAAAGACACTTCACGACCGCCCCGGCTTTTAAAAACCCCAAGAAGAATGGGGGCAGCCAGATCACACACAAAAACTGACCCTGAAGAAGCAACAAAACGTAACGATTTTTCAAAACCAAGGCCGAGCAGTCGTGCACCTCGAAGCACTAACGGAAGCAGTGAACGCCCAACTGGCACAAAACCTACCGGTACGCGTCCTTCAAGTGCGCGACCATCTGGTTCGCGAAGCACACGGAGCACCACCAGTACCTACAGCAGCGGCTCACGCAAAACTGATTCTTTCAGCCCTGAAGAAAAAAGTACTTATAACGACGGCAAACGGAGTAATTCGGGTAAACCAGGTGCCGCAGGAAATCGCAGCCCGCGAAGACCTACTGGCAGCGGTTCGCGTCCACCTCGTACCAGTTCTCGTGGTGCTAGTGGTAACTCAACTCATTCGACGGGAACGCGAAGTACAACCGTGCGCAGCCCAAGAAGAACGACCAAAAAAGACGAACAATATTAAAAATAGAGGAGGTTCACGAACCTCCTCTGCAAACAAAAATGAAGGATATCCTGAATTTAGAATTAATTCAGGATTTTTTTTACTTGGAGTCTAATTTTTCTGAAATCGTGGATAATAATTCAGGGGTTAATGGAGCCGTTTTAGCACGTTTTCTGATGTATTCTTTGAGTTTATCTGCAGTAACAGCGCCACCAGCATAACCTTCAGAGTTTAGCGTGACCTTATCATTTACGAATACCAGAATAGGATCAGGTACCGTGGTTCCAAGGTCAACACCCTTCTTTTCAAAATATTTGGTGATATCAGAAATGGCATAATTAGCATCTAAATCAGGACGTCCCAGACTGTCTCCACCAAAGGTCTTTAAGAAGAAATTGCCGCCAGTTTGCTTCCAACGATTTTTTGTTGCATTATAGGCAATAGTCCCGGGTTGGTTATATGGTAAAAGGCAATAAATGCCGCTTGGTCCGACCAACAAATGGGGAATGTTGGTTGTAAAGTGATAGAGGGTGTATTTATCATCCATACCTTTGAGGGCGGCACTGATTTTCTGATCAGGGCGGGGTGATTTGCCAAAGCGGTTCATATAAAAATTACCGACCTGGAAGAGCAGGAACCCTACAATCAAAGATGAAAAAGTCAAAGGCAGGTACTGGCCATCCACATCTTTGAAAGAAAAATACATACCCACGCCAAGGACAGCTACAGAGGCCAAGGAAGTTATATTGCCAATTCGAGTGTTGCGCTTGATCAATTTTTCGTTAGAGACAATTTTCATGTTTATCCTTTTTCTTCTGATGAAAGCGAGGGTTGAGATAATTTGGCCTGGATTTCATTGCGCATGGATTCCATAAGACCTTTGGCAATTGTGCTACGTGCAAGTTTTACAGCCGAGATCAACGCATGGGCATCAGAACGACCGTGGCCGATAAATACGAGGCCGTTGACACCCAGAAGTATGCCTGCACCTGTTTCTGATGGATCCATCATTTTCTTGAGAGACGAAAACGCCGGTTTGGCCATCAAATAACCAATTTTGCTCAAAAAGCGCGATGAAATGCCTTCTTTAAGAATATCCAGTATCAATTTAGCTACAGATTCACTGGATTTGATAAAAACATTGCCAGAAAAGCCGTCTGCAACAACAACATCTACATGACCGGCATAAACTTCTTTAGGTTCAACGTTGCCGTAAAAGTTTAGACCACTATTCTGAAGCAGTGGATAGGCATCCCTGACCAGTTGGTTGCCTTTGCCAGCTTCTTCGCCATTAGAGAGTAAACCGACCTTTGCGGCGTCAGTGTTGAAAAGTTTGCCTGCATAGGTGCTGCCCATGACTGCAAATTCAAGTAAAAATTCAGGACGGCAGTCTGCATTTGCGCCAGTATCCAAGAATACGCATTTGCGATTTTTCACAGGGATGATTGCGGTGAGTGCAGGGCGAGATATACCCGAGAGCCGTTTGAGAATGGTGACTGAGTTGAAATAGGCTGCACCTGTGTTGCCGGCCGTGACGAAGGCTTCAGCTTTGCCTTCTTTGACCAGGTTTAAACCGACTGCCATGGAGTTGTTGGGTTTTTTTCGGGCGGATTCCACCGGTTTATCGGTCATCTCAACAATATCGGGAGCATCAAAGACTTGTAGTTTGATATGATCAAGACCAAGTTTGGATTGATGCTGTTTTATAATCTCCTGGCTGCCGACCAGCAGTACATCTTCGCCCATTTTTTGCAGTTCAATGGCTGCTAAAATTTCGGGTTCGGGATAGTCATCGCTTCCCATTGCATCGAGAATAATTGTCATGATTTCCTCTTTTTTTAAAAAACTTTGGCTGCCAACGGATATGCTTGACACTACCACGTTGCCAGTTATAATAGTCAAGTTGTCGCGCTGGTGCTGGAATTGGCAGACAGGCATGGTTGAGGGCCATGTGCCGCAAGGCGTGAGGGTTCAAGTCCCTCTCAGCGCACTACTGAAGCCGCTTTAGCGGCTTTTTGTTTTAAAGGTTCAGACTTAGTTCTTACGTACAATACTGGTTTCTGTCAGACAAACGAGCTCATCTTTATACGGAGATGCAGGTAGATCAGCAATCAAATCAAGGGCGCGTTTGGCAAATTGTTCGGCTTCGTTTAAAGAGTGTTCAATGGCTGAACTTGTAAGGATCGCCTGGATGACATTGTCCACAGCTTGATCATCTTCAATGCATTTACCTTGAAGCAAGGATTGAACAACTTCATTTTGTGGATTTGACTCAATGAAGTAAAGCATGGGAAGGGTTACGAGACCTTGACGCAGATCACCGCCAACCGGTTTGCCTACCACCGCTTGATCACCTGAATAATCCAGCACGTCATCTACAATCTGAAAAGCCATGCCAAGTTCATAGCCAAATCTGCGCATGCGGTCACGATCCAATTCTGAAACGGGACTGAGGATGGATGTGGTATGTGTGGCAGATTCAAACAAGGATGCCGTTTTGGCATAAATTCGTTTGTAATAATCAGATTTGCTTGTGTTACATCGCGAGTTAAAAAGTTGGTTCACTTCACCATTTACTATGGTCATTAAGGTCGTTGAAAAAACCTTCATAACCTCAATGGAGTTGGTTTTTGCGGCTAAATATGCTGCGCTGGCAAAAATGAAATCACCGGTTAAGACCGTTGCTGCAGCAGACCACTTGGAATTGAGTGTGGCAACACCTCTGCGCAACAAAGCGCCATCAATCAAATCATCATGAACCAGTGTGGCTGTATGCAATAATTCAATCGCTGAAGCTAGTGTAATCAATGTTTCTTCGTTGGCTTTTAGGATTCTTCCTAACAATAAAATAATTCTTGGGCGAATGCGTTTGCCACCTGAAGAAAGAAGTAACGAGAGAGCGGACTTCAGGTCACCATTATAGTCATCCGCCTGGGTGCGCATAAGCTTTTCTACTGATTCGATGCCTGCTTGAATCTCGGGTAAAGTTGTTGTCGTAGAAATCAATTGATTTCGTCCCATCTAAATAAAGATTGTGCGTTCTGATTCGTAATTTCACATACTTTTTCTGTTGGTATTGTCAGTAATGAAGCGATCTTTTCTGCAATCAAAGGAATCCGGAAAGGTTCATTGGTTTGACCCCGAAAAGGATGGGGCGAGAGCAGTGGAGAATCTGTTTCTAATACCAGATTCTCAAGACCAAGTTCAGTTACCATTATATGTTTATCGTGCGCATTTTTGAAGGTGATGGGTCCGCCGACACCGATAGCCATTTTCATGGATCTTATTTCTTTGGCTTGGGCTAAGTTACCTTCAAACCCGTGAAATACACCTAAATACGCGTTGTTATTAGGTTGTTGATCGACAATCCATTGTTTAATCTTTACCAACAAAACAGCTAATGCGTTTCTACTGTGAAGAATTACCGGTTTATGATGGTTTTTCGCTAGAGCCAACATGGAATCCAGCAGTTTGTCTTGAAGGTCAGCGTTTTCCGGGTGATGATAGAAATCCAGTCCAATTTCGCCAATAGCAACAACTTTTGGCTCACTTAGCATGTCTTCAAGAGCCTTTATCTGGCTATCGTCAAATTTTTCCGCTTCGTTGGGATGGATACCCACTGCGGCATAAATACAATCAAATTTGACTGCCAATTCAACGGCTTTTCTGCTTGTGACTAGATCAATGCCAGGGACAACTATCCTTTTAACACCAGCTTCTTGTGCACGTTCCACAATTTGGTATATGTTTTCTTGAAAAGGTTCAAAATTCAAGTGGCAGTGCGTATCAACAAAGAGCACAATTATGCCAATCCGGCAATGCGCAATCCGTCTTGCAAAATAGCCTGAACCTTATCTTGTTGTGTGGTCTCACAGTAGACACGCATAATGGCTTCAGTTCCAGAAAAGCGGATCAAGAGCCATCCACCATCTTCTAACTCAAATTTGTAGCCGTCGGTGGTGTTTAGACCTGTTACTTTAATGCCGCCGATAGTTTCAGGTTTGGCGTCTAAAATGGCTTGCTGGCGTGCCTTTTTATCACCTGTAAATGCGGTATCAACGCGGTCATAATAATGTGCGCCGATCTTGGAAAAGAGTTCAGCCAGAAGTTCAGAGGGTTTCTTGCCTGTTTTGACCATGAAATCAAGCATGAAAAGGCCGGCTAAAATGCCATCACGTTCGGGGACATTGCCTCTAAAGGCATAACCGCCAGATTCTTCGCCGCCAATCATGGCATCTGTCTCAACCATTTTGGGAGCCACATATTTGAAACCAACACCGGTTTCAATGACCGGCACATCATATAGTTTGCCCAGTTTCTCGAGCATGCTGGTTGTGGAAAGCGTTTTGACGATCGTACCGCGCTGCTTGCGTATTTCAAGCAAATAGTAGGCAAGGAGGGCATATACCTGAAGTTGGTTGATAAACACTCCATTCTCATCACCGATACCCACACGATCTGCATCACCATCGGTGATCAAGAGAATGTCAGCGTTATTATCTGTAGTGGCTTTGAGGCCAACATTAATGTTGGGCGGAATGGGTTCAGGGCGTTTCATTTCAGGAAAAATCGGATTGCGAGTGTTGTGTATTTCAATGACTTTGGTTTTGCCACCGCTTAACAAGCGGGTAAACCATTCCGCGCCGTTGCCCCACATAGCATCCACCATGACGGTAAGGCCGGCTTTTTTGATGGGTTCCAGGTCAATAAGGTCAGCTAAATGTGTTATGTAATTGACTGATGCATCAAATACAACCACATCACCATTTTTGATACATTCATCATAAGCCAATTGTTTGACATTCAGGTCAGTATCTGGGATCAGGCTTTCGATTAATTTGAGATCATCAGGAGGAATGGCTCCGCCGTTTGAATCACGGACCTTGAAGCCATTATCCACCGGGGGATTATGTGAAGCAGTGATGTTGACAGCGCCAGAGGCTTTTTTGTCCACGACGGCATAAGAAATCACCGGGGTGGGAGTGGCACCATCCGTTAAATAAGCTTTCATTCCGTTACCAACCAAGACTTCACAGACGGTGCGGGCAAAATACTCCGACAAAAAGCGTTTGTCGTAACCCACAACAATCCACTTCCCCTTGAACCCTTCTTTCAGAAGGTAATCAGCAAATCCCTGGGTGCACCTGCGTACGTTCTCAAACGTATAATCTTCAGCGATTGCTCCACGCCAACCGTCAGTACCAAAAATAATTTTTGAATTCATATTCACTCCAATAATATTCTGATTGTTAATTATATCAGTGTTTGGATTTGAAAAAAACTGCTTGTCTAACCATGCTATAATCATGCGCAATGTGAGGAAAATTGGACAGGATTTATCTGGATTACGCCGCAACAACCCCCGTAGATCAACAAGTTTTGGAAGCCATGCTGCCATATTTCAGCCATGAGTTTGGCAATCCGTCATCAGCGCATTACTATGGACAACAAGCAGACGGCGCTATCGAACAAGCCCGCCGCGCGATAAAAAGTTTATACAATGCTGATGGTTACGACGTCATCTTTACTAGTGGCGGCAGCGAAAGTGATAACCTGGCACTGCGTGGGGCAGCAACTGAACAGCGAAAACGCACCGGGGCAACAAAAATCTTGACCAGCAGCGTAGAGCATGATGCAATTACTCAAACTGCTTCGCAATTGCAACAAAAATCAGGATTTATTTTTAATGAACTGCGCGTAGCCAATAACGGACTAGTTGATTTGTCTTTTTTAGAAAATAATTTAAATAAACAAATAGCATTGGTTTCCATCATCTATGCAAATAATGAAATTGGATCAATTAATCCGATTAAAGAAGCAGCCAAGATATGCCATGATAAGGGGGTTCTGTTCCACACCGATGCCGTACAAGCAGCGGCTCATCTCAAGATAGATTTAAATGAACTTGATGTGGATTATATGAGTATCAGCGCCCATAAATTATATGGGCCAAAAGGTATCGGTGTGCTGTTCAAAAAGAAATTTGTACCTTTACTAACTCAAATTACCGGCGGAGCTCAAGAATCAGGGCTTAGGGCTGGCACAAGCAACGTTCCACTGATTGTTGGCATGGCAAAAGCATTGGAATTAAACCTTGGCATTGTTGAAACAGAAAATATACGGTTGTTGAGTCTTCGTGACCAACTAATCACAGGCGTTCTGGAAAATATATCAGGAAGCCATTTGACCGGTGATCACACGAATAGATTGTCAAACCACGCAAGTTTTGTGTTTGAAAGACTCTCAGGCAACGATTTGTTGATTGCGCTTGATATGGCGGGTTTTGCAGTTTCCTCAGGGTCAGCGTGCAAAGTTGGCAACCCCAAACCGTCAGAAGTGCTGCTTGCCATGGGCATTAAACCTGACCTGGCAATAGGTTCTTTGCGCGTTACTTTAGGGAAGTCTTCCAAAAAAGATGAAATAGACAGATTAATTATAGCGTTGCCTGAAGTTGTTAATCGTCTGCGTAAAGAAAAGCGGAGTGAGAATGGCCGATAAGGTTGTAGTTGCCATGAGCGGTGGTGTGGATAGTTCCGTAGCGGCGGGGTTGTTGGTGGAACAGGGATATGATGTCACAGGAATGATGCTCAAGATGTGGGTGGGTGATTGCGATCATGCAGAAAACGCTTGTTGTACGCCTGAAAGTATTGCCCAAGCTCGAGAAGTAGCTTCACAGTTCCACATTCCGTTTTATGTGATTGATGTAAAAGAAGCGTTCAAACTAAATGTGGTTGATTATTTCATTCAAGCCTATCAAGGTGGACTCACGCCGAATCCATGCTTTCACTGCAATCGAACCATTAAATGGGGCGAACTGCTGAGAAAAGCCTCCGATATGGGAGCTGATTTCATAGCAACCGGTCATTATGCCCGAATTCTGAAAGAAGAAAACGGATTATGCCAATTAGTAAAAGGCGCGGATGAGAGAAAAGATCAAACATACGCACTTTCAGGATTGACCCAAAGTCAATTGCAGCACACCATTTTTCCACTGGGCGGACTGCTCAAATCCGAAGTTCGCGAAAAGGCGCGTAAGTATGGCTTAACTGTTTCTGAAAAAGAAGATTCACAAGATTTATGTTTTGTTGGCGCACAGGGTTACCGTGGTTTCTTGAAACAATATGGAACTGTTCTGGCAAAACCAGGATTGATTAAAAAAGCATCGGGCGACATCGTGGGAGAACACCAGGGATTGAATCAATTTACAATCGGTCAGCGTAAAGGTCTTGGTTCAGGACTGGGTATTCCGTATTATGTGATTTCTCTGGATTCAAACAAGAATGAAGTCATCATAGGAACACAAGATGAATTAGGACAGAATGTTATTTTTACAAATCCATTTAATTGGATTTCAGGAAATCACGATAAAAATTTTGGCACTGCACAAGTGAAGATCCGGTATAAATCCATACCAGTGTCATGCAACTATACAATTTTGGAAAATGGTAGCATCAGGATCGTTTTGGATAAACCTGTTCGTGACGCCACCCCTGGACAGATTGCTGTGCTTTATAATGAGGATGAAGTTCTAGGCAGCGGAATTATTCAATCAACCATGAGGGAATAAAGATGACATTTCCATCTGTAATTCTGGGTATTTTGATGGCATTAATTTTGGGGAATGCTTTTCATTTCTGGCGCGGCGGTGGATTTAAATGGTTGTTGATGTATAACTTGTTGGCGATTGCAGGTTTTTGGTTGGGACATCTGGTTGGTTTTCTAGCCAATTTGTATTTTTTACCCTTGGGACCAATTAATTTGGGAACTAGTTTGATCGGTTCCATACTGCTTCTGTTCGCGGGTTGGTGGCTGAGCATGGCAAGTGTAGAAAATAATCAAAAATAATAGAGCGTTTACCTTTTGGAGGACTTATTGTCAGTTGAAATCGAACAAGCATATACACGTGCCGGAGATCTTATCCAATTAGTGGGATTGAGCCATAAATCATTCATTTTTACACTGATTGATGGAGGAGAATTTCATACTCACAGGGGTGTGATCAAGCATGATGATTTGATTGGCAAGCCATGGGGCATTCAAATATTCAGTCATAATGGCAGCCCATTCTTTTTGCTTCAGCCTTCATTACCTGATATTTTGAAAAGCACCAAACGCGCAACCCAAATTATGTACCCAAAAGAAATCGGATACATTTTGATTCAACTTGGGGTAAAACCTGGCACCAGGATTATTGAAGCTGGCACAGGAAGCGGATCATTCACGACTGCGCTTTCTTATGCAATTGGCGACAGTGGGCGCATTTATTCCTATGAAGCCAAGGAGTCCAATCAAAAAATCGCCATCCGCAGCCTCGAAAAGCTTGGGCTGACCGGTAATATTGAATTTAAAGTTCGTGATATTCGTGAAGGGTTTGATGAAATCGGTGTGGATGCCGTTTTTCTGGATGTGGCAAACCCATATGATTACTTGAAACAGGTTAAGACGGCTCTGAAACCGGGTGGTTTTTTCGCCAGTATTTTACCTACCATGAACCAGGTAACCTCGTTGCTGACAGCCTTGCGCCGCAACGACTTTGCATTTATTGATGTTTGTGATATTTCACAGCGTTATTACAAAACTGAACCTTCGCGTTTCCGTCCGACAGACCGCATGATTGCCCACACTGGCTACCTAATTTTTGCGAGATCGGTCACCATTGACCATGATTTGGCTGATCCAAAATTACTCAAAGAAATCGGCGTGCTGGGGATTGAAGATGAAAAACCCACAGCTATGGATGAACTCATCATAGTAGACGAAGCCACTCAAGAATAGTATCCATGGATGAAATTGTACACAGATTATCTCAATCTTTGAATCAGGCTACTCTGGCTTCATCCAATCCTGATGGAATTGATTTTGCCGCAGCAGTGCTCATTTTATTGGTAAAAGACAGTGATGAATGGAAGATTGTTTATACACGCAGAACCAAAAACGTCAGAACCCATCAAGGCGAAGTTTCTTTTCCGGGTGGGGCTTATGAACCTCAAGATGAGAACACGGTGCAGACTGCGCTGAGAGAAACGTATGAAGAAATAGGCATCAATCCGGACTGTATCACAATTATTGGTGGGCTTGAACCCATCCGCACCATTTCAAATTTTGTAGTTTATCCGTATGTTGGTGTAATGGAATGTTTGCCAGATTTTGTAATTAATTTAGATGAAGTTGAAAGGATTTTCTTGATTCCGTTGGATTGGCTGACAAACCCGGACAATTTCTATGAACAAGATCATATGGTCGAAAATCAATTTTTTCATAAAGTGATACATTATCGTGATTTCGAAGGGGAACACCTTTGGGGATTAACAGCCAGAATTACACAGCAATTGTTGAAAATTAGCAAATAAAAAAGCAACAGGGCAACCTGTTGCTTTTTGGATGGTAAATTCTTGAAGCTTATTCGGCTTCTTCTTCGTCTTTTTTGCCTTTTTCGATTATTTCAGGTTCAGAACCTTCTTCAGCGACGACTACTTCTTCGACTTCTTCAGCAGCAGGGTTATTAATACTGATGATGGTTTCATCAAGACTATCCAGGAATTCTACGCCATCCGGGATGGCAATATCGCGCAGAGAAATGGAATCGCCGATTTGTTTGAGGTTGGAAAGATCAACCACAAAGCGTTCGGGGAGGTTTTTAGGTAATGCCTCAACGTTCACTTTAGTGATACCTTCAACAACAACACCGTTATAATCTTTGACCGCGGGAGCCAAACCAACAACTTCAATATTAACTTCAGCACGAATCTTCTCGGTTTGAGAAACAGCCTGGAAGTCAATGTGGATGAAGCGGTTTTTCATAACATCACGCTGTTTCTCACGAACTAAAGCAGCATATTCAACACCATCCAAATCAATGGTAATAACGCTGGAGGATGTGGTGTTGTTAAGCACTCTGGTGGATTCTTTCAATTCCATGGTGATGGCAATGGGATCAATCTTGTTGCCGTAAATCACACCGGGCAATTTGGCATCACGACGCAGAACGCTGACTTGTTTGCCAATAACCGTACGTTTTGTTGCATGAATAACGACCTTTTCCATTTTCATTTTCCTTCGAGCGCCTCTCACCGATGTTATGGTTACCTTCGCTCTAACTAAGATTGGTGCTGTAAAGACAGCAGTTTGTAAGTTTACCCGTCATGCAGGGTAACGTCAAGCAGAATTAAGGCTTATTCAATCCAGCCGAAGGTACGCGAGACCGCTTTTTTCCATTTTGCATATTGCACAGAACGGGTTTCTTCTGACATGTTAGGTACCCATTCTTTATCTTTTTGCCAGTTATCCAGTAATTCGTCGGTGTTTTGCCAGAAGCCAACGGCCAAACCAGCCGCATAAGCGGCACCGAGCGCTGTTGTTTCCGTTATGCGTGGACGCACCACAGGCACATCCAGAATATCGGCCTGGAACTGCATTAAAAGATCGTTTGTGACCATTCCACCATCCACTTTTAAGGTCAACAGTTTGACGCCAGAATCAATTTCCATGGCATCAAGTACTTCATGGGTTTGAAAAGCAGTGGATTCCAGGGCAGCCCTTGCAAGATGACCCTTATTGACAAAACGAGTTAAACCGGTGATCACCCCGCGGGCATCTGAGCGCCAATAAGGCGCGAAGAGGCCAGAAAAAGCGGGAACGATAAACACATCGCCATTATCTGCCACCGTGCGTGCAAGTGGTTCGATATCTGATGATTTATCAATGATCTGGAAGTTATCACGCAGCCATTGAACAAGCGCCCCTGCAATAGCTATAGACCCTTCAAGGCAGTATACTGCTGGGGCTAAACCGATTTTGTAACCAGCAGTTGTGAGCAATCCGTTTTTGCTGATGACAGGGGTTTCACCGGTATTCATCAGCATGAAGCAGCCGGTGCCATAAGTATTTTTGGCTTCACCAGTGCGAAAACAACCTTGCCCAAACAGTGCAGCTTGCTGGTCTCCGAGATCCCCGGCAATCGGAACACGTTCAAGCGTATTCTGGGTGTAGCCGTAAATCTCGGAACTGGAGGCGATTTTCGGCAAAATATTGGCAGGAATACCCATGACTGCCAACATGTCTTTATCCCATTTTAAGGTTTTAATATTCATCAACATGGTTCTGGAGGCATTGCTGACGTCGGTCACATGAATTCCGCCTTGAATTCCTCCGGTTAGATTCCAGATGAGCCAGGAATCCATGTTGCCAAAGAGTACCAGGCCTTTATCTGCATCTTGTTTGGCTTCAGGGTTGTTATCCAGAATCCATTTGATCTTGGGGCCTGAAAAGTAAACAGATAAAGGCAACCCCGTTTTTTCACGGAAACGGTCAATGCCGCCTTCAAGCGCATACTTATTGCAGATTTCGTTCGTGCGCGTATCTTGCCAGACAATGGCATGGCCGTAAGGCTGGCCTGTTTGCTTATTCCAAAGAACTGTGGTTTCACGTTGATTGGTGATTCCAAGCGCGACGATATCTTCAGAAACAAGACCTGAAATACGCATGGCATTGAGCATCACCTCACGTGTGTTGTTCCAGATTTCGATGGCGTCGTGTTCAACAAGGCCAGGGGCAGGGTAATATTGTTTGTGTTCTTTTTGATCAACGGCAACAATATTGCCCTGGTGATCAAAGACTATAAAACGAGTGCTGGTTGTACCCTGATCTATAGCGCCAACAAATTTATTCATCGAAATCCTCCTCTGGAATGAGCATCAGAAAAATTATACAATAGGGTATAGAAATAGATGGAATAAAAAATGAAAAAAATCTGGATTCCAACATTATTAATTATTTTGCTGATTTCCTCCTGTACAGGTGGAGACAATCCTATTCAGGATCAGCTTGAAATTCACGACATCCAGGGCTGCAGCCATACTTCACCTTATGTTGGAAAAAGAGTAAGTGATATTGTGGGAGTCGTGACGCACAAGGTTTCAAATGGCTTTACTATGCAGGCTGTCACCCCAGATGATCAATTCTGTTCATCAGAGGCAATATTTGTTTTCACTAAAAATTATCCGCTGGTAATGGTGGCAGATTTGGTGCGAGTGAATGGAATCGTTGAAGAGTTCGCTGATGGAGCGCCAGAACATCACAATCTTTCACAAACAGAAATAGGGGATTCAAAATATAAAATACTCCAATCAGATTACATGCTGCCTGCTCCAATCGTGATTGAAGATCTGATTATGGAGATGCCAACATTGATCATTGAAAATGATGAGATGAGACACTTTGACCCACATGAAGATGGCCTTGATTTTTTTGAAAGCCTGGAATCCATGTTGGTGCAAATTCGCAGTGGTCAGGTGATAGAACCCCGAAATGCATATAATGAGATTTCAGTGCTCTCAGATGTTTTATTAAATGGAAATTTAGTATCAAGCCAGGGAGCTTTACTCAATACCCAATTTGATGCTAATCCTGAAAAAACTGATGATAAAACTTCCTACGATCTTTGATGGGATAATAAATGTTGGAGATAGGTTTGATTCTCCGATTACCGGCGTGATGGATTATTCCTATGGGAATTTTAAACTTCTTGCTTTATCTCCAGTTGAGATCAAGCACCAGCAACCCATCATTGAGCCGTTCATCCCGGTTTCTGACGGTTTATCACTGGCTACTTATAATGTTGAAAACCTTTCTCCAATGGATGAAAACAAGAAATTTTCTGAAATTGCAAGGCAGATCGTAAAGTATCTCCAATCGCCGGATGTACTTGTCTTGAATGAGATATTAGATAACAGCGGCAGCATAGATGATGGCAATATCAAAGCTGACTATACAATTCAGAAATTAATTGCCAGTATCCAAAAAGCAGGTGGACCGGAGTATGCATTTTCTGATACACCTCCAATCAACAACCAGGACGGGGGATTGGAAGGTGGAAACATTCGAACAGTATTGTTATTTCGCCAGGATAAAGGGATAACACTGGATAAGGAAATTTCACAGTCACAAAAGATTGTTTACAAAAATGGTAATTTCTCGTTCAATCAAAATCCGTTGATTATTGGAGAAAGCGCTTCCGTTTTCAATGGAACACGAAAACCACGCGTATGGCTGCTCACTCAAAATGACCAGCAGTTTGTTGTTGTTGGCGTGCATTTAACCTCACAAGGTGCCAACAGTCCATATTGGGGCAATATGCAGCCTCCTCAAAAACCTGAAGAGCATAAGCGAGTTGACCAGGCACAACTGATTTTTGAACAAGTGAGCAAAATTTATGCATTCAGTTCAGACATCCCTATTTTTATTGTTGGAGATATGAACGATTTGCCTTGGTCTAAAACGATTGCAACCATTACGCAGGATATTATTTTCAATACTGCCGACTTTGAGAAACCTGAAGAGCGCTACTCTTATATTTTTGAAGGCAATGCTCAAGCATTGGATTATATTTTTATCAATAAAAACCTGGCCAATCGTGTGCTTCAGGCCAGGTTTGTACATATAAACACTTTTCTTGATTTTTCAAAAGCTTTTTCAGACCACGATCCAATGATCATTGAATTTCAATTGCATCATTGAGCTGTTTGGTTGAGAGGTTGTTTAATGGTTGGCTTCTTCAAGTAACTTTGTGAGCTAATTCTGGTAGCAATCGTTTCTTTTGCCTGATTAATTCGATTAACCTTACGGAAGTGATATCCATAAATTGATAAAGTAATTCCCAATGCGAATTTTGAGGGGCAATTGAACAACGTCCAAAGAACCAAGTCCCAAAAAAAGCGTCCTTCACCCGGTTTTAGTCCCATGCGCCAAATTGTCTTGAAAAAAGCTGCAATTTCATTGGCATAAACCTGGCCGGGCGTTTTTATTGGATGGTAGGCTTTTAACAACGTTTTTATACGTGGATACAAATACTTCGGGGAATACAAGGTATTGATAATCTTACGGTATCCGTTTTTGAGCACCACTGGATCCATCTTGGGGATGATATTGGTACTGCCGTCTGCGTTGTCGCCAGACATCTCATGCAAGATTCTACCTTCTCTCTCAAGGCGGTGATACAGTTGCGTTCCACCTGGTGCCTGCAGCAAACCTACCATGGCTGTGACGATTCCTGATTCCTGGATGAAATTGATCATTTCGTCAAAAATTTCAGGCGTGTCGTTGTCAAATCCAACGATAAAGCCGGCCATCACTTGAATGCCAGCATTGTGAATCTTGTTGATGCTATCAATCAGGTTTCGCTTTACATTTTGGTTTTTTCCACATTCGATCAAGCTGGATTCATTAGGTGTTTCAATGCCAACAAACACATTGGTAAAACCTGCAAGACTCATCAAACGCATCAACTCTGGATCATCTGCCATGTTCACAGATGCTTCGGTGATAAAGGAAAATCCTTTCTTCCCTTTACGCCATTTAATGATGGCCGGTAAGACATCTTCTTTAAGATATTTTTTGTTACCAATAAAATTATCATCTACAAAAAACACATTCCTGGTCCAGCCGGCCCGATAATATTGTTCAAGTTCTGCGATGACCTGTGCTGTGGTTTTCAAACGGGGTTTGTGGCCTAATAAAGCTGTTACATTACAGAAATCGCATTGAAATGGGCATCCGCGTGAGAACTGAATGCTCATGCACTCGTATTCAAATATATCAATCAAACTGGCATCTGGCACTGGACTTTGATGCATGTCTGCAAATTCATCTGTGCTGTAAACGCGTTTGGGTTTTATACCGCTTTCGAGATCTGCAAGAAATAGGGGGAGTGTCAGTTCGCCTTCGTTGAGAATAAAATGGTCAACTTCTGTGAAATTAACATATTCTGTTGTGAATAATGGTCCTCCAGCAATGACTGTTTTACCGAAAGATTTAGCTCTATGGATTACTTTTTGGCAGTCATCGCGTTGAACATCCATAGCGCTGATTAAAACCATATCAGCCCAAATCAGGTCTTCGTTAGTTAATTCATGAATATTTGTGTCAATTAGTTTCTTTGTCCAATTCTTGGGCAGGAGAGGGCTAATTGTCATGAGGCCAAGAGGGGGATTATTAATCTTTTTATTGATAAATTCCAGAGCGTGCTTGAAACTCCAAAAAGTATCAGGAAATTGCGGATACACCATCAAAATGTTCACTTTACCTCCATATCTAAATTAAAGTGTAAGCACTCTATTGATACGATGAATGTGTAAGAGGTCACAGGCATCGCACGCTTATAAAGAGCAAGGGTGAAATGAATATGACTCATGACCGGGGCAAGGGGGTGACCACAATGCTATAATTGTCAAAATGGAAAGGAAAGATAATTCTGGATTTACGATAAACACTGGCACCGACCTGGCTTTTGCATTGGTCGTGTTTATTTCATATTTTGCTGCTTTCAGTAATGGATCCTTATTTGACCCGTTCTTAATCACAGTCATCATTCTTTTAGGTATTGCGTATATAACAAACGGCATCTATGGTTTTGCTTACGCCTCAAGAAGCGGAACAATGATTACCAAGATCATATATTTTTTGCTTCAATTGATACTTGGTGGACTGATTGTTTATTATGGGAAGGGAGCAGGATTTAATTCTCTCATTTTATTGCCCTTGGTAGCACATACAGCCATGCTGCTTGACCAGGATTGGATGCTTGCAGCAAACGTGGGGATAATCTTGACATTTATACTTGCAGTATATTTATATTCATCAAGGTTAGCGATTGTTTGGGCCAGCGTGCCATTATTTTTTGCAGGCCAGGTTTTTATATTGATCTTTACGCAAATGGCAGTAACAGAACAACGTGCAAGGTTAAAACTTGAGAATTTGGCTGCTGAATTATCCGAAGCGAATAAACACCTCAGTGAATATGCCGATCGTGTGAGAGAATTAACTATTATCCAAGAACGAAACCGCATGGCCAGAGAAATTCATGATGGTTTGGGTCATTATCTTACGACGATAAATATGCAGATTAAGGCTGCACGAGCCATTCTAAGCAAAGATAACAAGAAAGCACAGGGTCTGATGGAAAACGCTCAAAACCTTTCTTCGGTGGCGCTGGTTGATGTAAGAAATTCGGTTTTTGCATTGCGACAAGAGCCTGATGAGATGCCGCCATTATTTCAACGTATATCTGATATGGCAAATGCAGCGTCTACTTCAAATCGAAGCATTGAGTTGATCATTAAAGGAGAACCAAGACCAGTTAATGCTCAACAAGATTTAACTCTATTCAGAGCTGCACAGGAAACGATCAATAATGCCAACAAACATTCGAATGCCTCTTCGGTAATACTAACACTGGATTATTCAAATCCGGATAGAATTGAACTTGAATCTGTCGATGATGGAATTGGCAGTGAAGAAATAAATCACGGATTTGGATTGTTAGGGATTCAAGAAAGAGTACGCCTTCTCAACGGCAAAACACAAATAACGACGTCTTCTGGAAAAGGATTTAAAATAAAAATTAGCATACCGAGTCAAAATGAGCATTAAAATTCTGATAGCCGATGACCAATCCTTATTCCGGGAGGCGCTAAAAACATTGTTGAGTGCCTATCCTGATCTTGAAGTGGTGGGTGATGCCAGTAATGGTGAAGAAGCTTTGAGATTGTCATTCAACCTGTCACCTGATATTGTCTTAATGGACCTTCGCATGCCGGTAATGGACGGAGTTGAGGCAACGCGTAAGATTGTGCAACTGGGAAAGAAGATAAAGGTAATAGTTTTGACCACCTTCGATGATGATGAAACTGTCTTTGAAGGTCTGCGCGCTGGAGCGGTTGGATACTTACTGAAAGATGTCTCTTCAGACAAACTGACAGAAGCTATTCGTGCGGCTAATAAGGGTGAATATTTCTTATTACCTTCGATAACCGCAAAAGTAATTTCAGAGTTTTCGCGTATATCCAAACCCACGCCTCGAAATCAAGATATTTTCCTGGCCGATCCGCTGTCGCCAAGAGAAATCGAAATCTTGAGGTTAGTGGCTACTGGTGCCAGCAACCGTGAAATTGCTGAAAGGCTGGTTATCTCTGAAGGTACTGTAAAAAACCACCTTTCAAGTATATTAAGCAAGTTGAGTGTCAGAGACAGAATGCAAGCAGTTTTAAAGGCTAAAGAACTAGGAATTATCACCATATAACGAGAATAATATGATCGATAACGATATCAAACCTGAATCAAAGCAATCGTGGGAGCAGTTTGCTCCTCTGGTTGGGGTTGTATTAATCTTGACCGGATTATTGTTTTTGCTGGATCAACGCATCAAAACGAACTGGCTTTCATTAGCATTGCCAGTATTTATTAGCTTGATCCTGTTGTCTTGGGGAATCATCTCGAAACGAAAATTGTTGATAATCCCTGGCTTTATCCTGTTTGGATTAAGTTCTGCTTTCTTTGTAATATTTCAGCGACTCGTATACTATAAGACTTTTACTTTATTATTTGCAGCTATTGGAATATTTTCTTTTTCATGGCTATTGTTATTTGTTTTTCTTGCAGTTATAAGAAAAACTACTGCCTGGTGGGCACTTTTTGTGGCGGCAATTTCAGGCGCTGTTAGTCTAAATTTTCTTATTTCGAAGCAAACATTATTGACCTTCATTTTTTCAATATCTCTTGCGATAGGGATAGTATTTTTATTGTGGGGAACGCGTAAACGAGCCATCGGGTTATTAATTCCGGGATTGCTGGTATCTACAATAGGGGCCGGTGTATTTTTTGCATGGAATGACCCTGTTGAAAAAAATGGACTTCAGCAAACTGGAACCATGTTAATGTGGTTTGCGCTGGGCTGGATTTTGATCGCGGTAATTTCTAAAATCTTCTCACGGAAATTTACATGGTGGCCACTAATTCCAGGCGGTGTGTTAACAATGGTAGGAGCTGGACTTTATATTGGCGGAAATCCAGATAATGCTTTGGGTTTTTTCCAAAACACAGGCTCAATCGGATTGATAATGTTCGGTGTCTATTTGATCTTGTTGAAATATGGTATGAAGAATAAATAACCCTGATTTAATCAAACAAAAATGGCTTCAATTTCTCAAGATTTTTGCGCATGGATTTTTCACCCAGCGCAATTATTTTATCCGCTTTTTGGTAGCCATAAAACATTGTAATTTCAGGTGGAAGTTTGGGTCTGATGAGAAGGTCAGGTCCATCTTGTTGTAGATTAAGTTCTGTTAATTTGGTAATCATGATCAATTCAGCCCGATAAAAATCTAAAAAGAAATCTGGCACAGGCAGTGGAAAACGTGCCTTTTGGTCAGAAAATTGCCAGGGTACTTCGCGTGTTGTATCGGGATGTACATCCACAGCCATGACAACTTCAGGTGCAAAGACTTTAAGGTTTTTTACAGGCAGGTTATTTAATGTGCCACCGTCAATCAACTGCATTTTGCCGATTTTTACAGGAGCAAAAAATCCTGGAATGGCTATAGTGGACATCACTGCGTCGAGCAAATTGCCTTCGGTTAGTACTGCCTCTTGTGATGTAATCAAGTCTACACCATTGAGAGCAAGCGGAATCAATGTATCACTAAAGGAGGTATCTTTGCCTATTAATTGAGCAAACAAGTTCCTGAGACGTTGCCCCAAGATTAATCCGCGGCGGTGAGGTGTTCGATCAACCAAATTGATCATTTCTCTCAAGGTTGTGTGTTTGATAGCTATTTTTTCTATTTCTTTGGCAGTATAACCAATGGCATATAGTGTACCTACAAGCCCACCCATGCTGGTACCAGAGAGGCAAGAAACTTGAATATTTTCTTCAGTCAATACCTTGAGGACACCAATATGAGCGAAACCGCGAGCACCGCCTCCGCTTAAAGCAAGACCTAATTTTTTTTGTTTTTCAAGAGAAAGAGTGTCTGTCATAAATACATTCTAATAAAATGATGTTAATTTCTTGTTAGTAAATATGTTATTAAAGCGTTAACGTTGCAGAACACGTGCATAAGCCCCTGTTCAATTCCGTCAGGCTCTGATATTATAATTGGTCGTATATTGAGCAACTGGAATAGGATGATGGTAAATGATAAAAGAACGATCAGATATTCGTAATATTGCAATTATCGCGCACGTTGACCACGGCAAAACAACGCTGGTGGATGGTCTATTGAAACAAGCCAGAACTTTTAGAGATAATCAGGCAGTTGTAGAACGTGTTATGGATTCCAACGATCTTGAACGCGAACGTGGAATCACAATTCTTGCCAAAAATACCGCCATTGTCATCCCCGACATAAAACGCGGCGGTATGGTAAAGATTAATATCGTTGACACCCCTGGACATGCTGATTTTGGTGGAGAAGTCGAACGCGTCATGAATATGGTGGACGGTGTTTTGCTGTTGGTGGATGCTGCAGAAGGACCAATGCCACAGACGCGTTTTGTTCTGAAAAAAGCTTTGCAAATGGGGCACCGCGCCATAGTTGTGATCAATAAAATGGATCGCAAAGATGCAGATGCTGAAAGGGCAGTAAACCTGACCTTTGATTTGTTTGTTGAACTGGGGGCTTCCAATGAACAATGTGATTTCCCGATTATTTATGCCAACGCAATCACACAACAAGCCAGTAAAACGATAGACTTGAGTCCGAACCTTGAGCCTCTTTTTGAAGCAATTCTTGATACCGTACCACCCCCGATGGTAGATATGGATGCACCTCTACAACTATTAGTTACCAATCTTGGTTACGATGAATATCGCGGTGTGACGGCTGTTGGTCGTATCCATGCCGGCAAAATGAAAGCTGGTGCACCTGTGGCCAGACTTCAGAAAGATGGCAAGATTCTGCCAGAACGCACCCGCTATTTATATATTTACCAGGGACTTGAAAAAGTTGAAGTTGATTCTGCTGAAGCGGGCGAGATAGTGGCGATTGCAGGTCTCGAAGGGATTGCAATCGGTGAAACTCTGGCTGATGCTGATAATCCTGTGGCTTTGCCTTCCATTGAAGTGGAAGAACCCACCGTACGAATGACATTTGGGGTCAACACCTCGCCATTTACCGGCAAAGAAGGTAAATGGGGCACCTCACGCAAGCTGCGTGAACGTCTTTTTGACGAACTTAGAAATAATGTGGCATTGCGCGTAGAAGAAACAGAAGCTGCTGATACCTTCAAGGTGGCGGGGAGGGGTGAACTCCATTTGGCCATTCTGATTGAAACCATGCGTCGTGAGGGCTACGAGTTCCAGGTATCCAGACCTGAGGCTATTTTTAAAGAGGATGAAAGTGGAAATATGCTGGAACCTTTTGAAGAATTGCATATCGAAACCAGTCCCGAGACAGTAGGGACGGTGGTTGAAATGCTTGGCGGACGACGCGGTAAAATGCTCAATATGATCAATAATCCGGATAACACAGTACATTTGACTTACACTGTGCCGACGCGTGGTTTGTTGGGATTCAGATATCAATTTCTAACTGCCACAAGAGGAATGGGAACCCTTAATTCAATCTTCCTTGGCTACTTACCCCTGGCAGGCGTGATTAATTCCAGGTCGACTAGCTCAATTGTTTCTTGGGAAAGTGGCCTCACAACCACATTTGGTTTGAAAAATGCTGAAGAACGAGGTGTCTTGTTCATCGGTGCGGGTGTTGACGTTTATGAAGGTATGGTGGTTGGAGAAACCCAGAGGCCTGATGATCTAGCTGTCAATGTTTGCAAAAAGAAACATCTAACCAATATGCGCAATTCAAACAAAGACATAGAGATCAGATTGGTTCCACCTCTTACTATGAGTATCGATCAGGCGATTGAATACCTGGCGGATGACGAACTGCTTGAAGTCACTCCTTTGAACTTTAGAATTCGCAAACGCATTCTCAATACGGATGAACGTGGGAAGCAAACCAAGAAGTCTAAAGAGTTGATGGGAGAGAATTAAAGTTCTGACATATTGGTGCTTGACTTCTAATCCTAATTATGATAAAGTTATATCCAGTAGGATGCAAAGTAGTTCTTGTTGGATGTAATAATAGACAGCCCAAGGCGAAAGCTCCAGGGCTGTTTTTATTTGACTGGTCCGAGAGAACGAACAAATCCTAAAACATAAGTGGTTTTTGCTATAGGAGGCAAAAAAATGTCAGAACGTATTATCGGCACGGTCAAATGGTTCAACGGAACCAAGGGTTATGGTTTCATCTCCCGCGAGGGTGGAGAAGATGTCTTCGTACATTTCTCTGCTATTCAAGGCGATGGATATCGCAACCTAGAAGAAGGCCAGAAGGTTGAATTCGCAATCGAGAAGGGTCCCAAAGGTCTTCAGGCCAGCAATGTAACAGTCGTAAACTAAGTTTTCAACTGCACATTCGAACAGTCCCTTGATGACAAGGGGCTGTTTTTTTTAATCACCAGCAATTATCCTTCAATCGCGTCCCAATAGCCTCTATCAAGCTCATCATCGGATAAATGGGCGTAGCGCTGCGTCACGGCGATATTTGTATGCCTGGCCAGTTCCTGGGCCAATTTGAGGTTCCCAGAGGCTCTCAGCACCCTTGTGACGAAGTAATGCCTGAAAGAGTGGGGGGTGATAGTACCAACGGCTTCATCTCCAAGCAATTCTCGTACTCTATCGGTGACTATGTTGCGCCCCGTGGTGGTGGTCATTGGTTTGACCTTTTTACCTGCGCCTCTATCGTGCCTGGCAAAGAGGGGGAGTGCGGAAAGCGGTGTTTTAGATCCGCCGTCGATGGAGGTGCGAATTTTTAAATAATCTTTCAAGGCATCAGTACTGCGTGTAGAAAAACGAATAATGGCTTGTTTGTTGCCTTTGCCTATGATCATGGCTTTTCCTTCATTCCAATCAAGATCGCCACGGCGTAAATTGCAGGCTTCATGTACACGCAAACCAGTATCAGCCAGTGTCATCAAAAAGGCCCGGTCGCGCAATTTGATCAAATGATCTTGTTCATCTTCAGAGTTCAAGAATTCTGGCTTATCAATCAGATTCAATATTGAGTCAATATCAGAGGACGGGAACTGCGGCAGTCTTTGACCTGGTTTACGCGCTCTTTGCTGGATCAGCAGCTTAATTCGCGGCAGGTTGACTTCTGTTAAATTGTCAGCAGCCAAATAGGCAAAAAAACCTGTCACAGCGGTCAAATAGAGCCTTTCCGTGGTGGCTGCGTGGTTCTTGAGGGCTGTTGCCAGCATCACGATGGTTTCTTCGTGCAATGTGGATATGGGGGCATTATCCGGGTCTATTTCATTAATTCGTAGCGTTTCAAGATAAAAAGACATGGCATTTTTGTAGGTCGAGGCTGTGTGCGGACTTCGCGCCAGTTTGACGGAATTTATGTAATTTCCTGCAACAGAAGTGATGGTTTCCATGGGTTTAATCCTTATACTTAATTATAACATCATGTTTATGATAATAATACTTATCGAAACCATAACATAATTTGTATTGTTTGAGGTATCCCCTCTTCTGTTTCGATGATGTAAAAGTGCAAAGGTTTCAATAAATTATAAATAGAATCTGTAGAATTGATGATCAAATAAATCAATGAGCTTCCCCATTATGAAAA